>CEWO01167210.1_pt1 | contig 18237 bp, 13 predicted proteins | sample 361561 | NCBI WGS metagenome assembly CEWO01 (sample SAMEA2623627, study PRJEB7988) | marine metagenome | isolation source: saline water (ENVO:00002010), including
GTTGGTGATATCGTCAATAAAGAACGATATGTTATGCTTCCTGCAGACCCTGGCGAGGGAGACCCTATCCTTGGCAAATTCCGTACTGTTAGTGATGCTAAGCGTTTTGCGAACAGAAGCGATATTCCTGATTTTTCTCTATGGACTCGCCTAAAAGTTGTAGGCAGTGGAGGTAGTGGATCACTGAAAGAAGATTTTAGTGATGATGATGACGAAATTGATGATGATTTAGGTGACCTTTTAGATGACGATGGTGACTTACCTGATTTAGAAGATGATGCAGATCTTGATGAACTTTTATGAACAGTTCAATAAAGATTCATGAAATTGTCGAAAAAGATTTGAAAGGCTCTGTTTTCATTGTTGGTTTTCCGAGCGTAGGACTTATTGGTACTATAACTGCTAATTTTTTAATTAATACATTAAAGCTAGAACAAATCGGAATTGTAGATAGTGTTAAATTTCCTGCTATCACAATCATCAAGAACGGTGAGCCTCATAATCCTTTAAGAATTTATTCTGGTGAACAAATATGCAATGATGGAACCTGCAATCAGGTTACGGTGTGTGTAAGTGAGTTTACGCCACCCGCAGAAATGGCTAAAGAATTAGTTAACGAACTAACTGATTGGGCGGTAGAGAAAGGTTGTACAAAGATAATCTCGGCTGAAGGATTTAGCATATCTTCAAAGGATGGTGGAGATGACAATGACGTATATGGAATCGCTTCGACTGAAGGGGCAAGACCATGGATTGAAGAAGCAAAAGTTAAGCCATTTACTTTTGGAACAATTGGCGGTATTACAGGAGCTTTCTTGAATGAAGGTAAAATACGCAATTTGAATGTTCTTGGACTTTTAGCTGAAGTAAGTGAAAATGTACCAGATGCAAGAGCTGCTGCTAACGTAATCAAAGCCATTGATGAATTATTATTAGCTATTGAATTAGATCCAAAACCCTTGCTCAAAGAAGCTGAAACTATTGAAGAAGAAGTACAAAATGTACAGAAACAAGCACCTCCTGAAGTTTCCGCATCTGTTTCAAGATATATTGGATAAGCTTATACCCCCTTTTAGTACAACATATTTGTGAGTCAAATAGTAATAGACATAGTTGAAGAGATTTTGAAAAAAATATCAACTATAACAAAAAAATTAGATTGGCCTGACTTACCTATTGATTTGAATTCTCCAATTGGAGATTTTGCCGTAGTTTGTTTTCCAGCTGCAAAAACACTAAAAAAGAATCCAGCCGAGATTGCCTCCGAAATTGCTTTAGAAATCGAAAATATAGACCAAGTTCTATCTGCTGAAACTGAAAAAGGATACTGCAATATAACAATCGACTGGAATGAGATTGTAACTAATGTAATCAAAGAAATAGACCATAAATCTTATGCTAAAACAATAGAAAAACCTGACAGAATACTAATTGAACACACATCGGCCAATCCTACAGGTCCTTTTCACATGGGAAGAGCTAGGAATCCCATAATTGGCGATAGTATTGCCAGACTACTAGAATATTACGGCCATGAAGTAGCGACAGAATACTATGTCAATGATACTGGAAGGCAGGCTGCAACCTTAGCCTTTGGATTATCAAATTATGAAACTAAAAATGAAAAGAAAGTTGACCATGAATTAGTAGATGCCTACCGAATAGCATCTAAATTATTAGAAGAAGATGAAATTGTCAGAAAGCAAATTTATCAAAAAATGGAAGATATTGAAGGAGGAAACTCTGAAACACTTAGAGAAGTAAAGAACTCCGCAAAAAGAATGTTAGAAGGAATGGAAATTTCTCTGAAACGACTAGGAGCTGAAGCGAACAATTACTTTCATGAATCTGATTTGATAGCGAATGGAAAAGTTAGTGAAGTAATTGAAGCCTTAAAAGATAGTAAAATATGTAAGGAAGAAGATGGTGCATATTACTTAGATTTAGAAGGAGAAAATATTGCAGGAAGAAACCAGAAATTCTTTTTTACAAGGAAAAATGGACTCAGTCTGTACACAACTAGAGACATTGCCTACCATCTCTATAAATTTAAAAAATATGATAAGGCCTTAAATGTATTAGGGGAAGATCATAGACTACAAAGTAAATTATTAGGTATTGCCCTAAGAGAACTTAATTCTAAAGAGCCTATAGGGCTGTTTTATTCTTTTGTAAATTTACCAGGGGGGAAAATGTCTACAAGAGCTGGTAGAGTTATTTACTTAGATGACATCATGGAAAAAATTGTTGAATTGGCAAAACATAAACTAGATGAAACAGATTTAAGTGAAATAAAAAAGAATGAACTAGCCGAGGACATAGGTATTGGTTCTCTTAGGTATAATGTTCTGAAGGTACAAGCTGAAAAAGGTTTTACTTTTAACATGGAAGATGCACTCAATCTACAGGGTGATTCAGCCCCATTCGCAATGTATTCACATGCTAGGGCTGCAGCCATAATACGAAATTATAGTAAAGATATGCCTGAAGTCTCAATAAATGGGAAATTATCAAATTCTGAAATAAAACTTTTGAGAACACTCGCTAAATGGCCTGGGACTGTCCAACGATCTGTAAATAATCTGTCAATTCATTATATTCCAAACTATGCTCATGAATTGGCTGCGAATTTTAACCAATTCTATCGCGATTGCCCAGTAATTGGTAATGAAAATGAAGCATTAAGAATAAACTTAGTAGCAATTTCTAAAAAGATACTGAAAACTAGTTTAGGCATACTCGGTGTAAAAGCCCCTAACCAAATGTAAAGCATTGTGGTGGTGAGGGAGAGATTCGAACTCCCGTGGTCGCGATCTGCAGTCGCGTGCATAGCCGGGCTCTGCCACCTCACCCAATGATAAAGTCATTCTATATCTATATTATTATGGATTTCCCGAACGGAAAATCGTACGGGAAACATCTGTTGAAGACATTTTTTTCTTCATATCATGTAACAAACTTTGATAATGTGATATCTGCTCATTAATTCGATCCAATTCAGACACGTCAGCTTCATCCTTTTCTAACCGAGCTCGAACTTTTTTCTCCCTCCTTTCCCAGCTCTCCAGCTCGGTGATAACTTCTAATATTTTATCTTCAATTTCCTTCATTACAGAAACCTTATCGTCTCAAGATTATGGGGGACTCTACAATCTAATCTTACTTTACGTCTAATATCATTAGCAAACTGTTCACACGTTTGAGCATCTCCATGATTCAATAATACTATCTTTGGACGTGGTCTGATAGTTCTAAGGTATCTCATTAATTGTCTTTTATCACTATGCCCTGAAAAACCTTCACATGTTTCTAAATTCATATTAACTTTAACAGGAACCATACCTCCATTTTCTCTATCATGTAAATGGATTTCACTAGCACCTTGCTGTAATCTCTGACCCATCGTTCCAGAAGCCTGATAACCAACAAATATCATACTATTTCTCGAATCGGGAGCCCAATGACGCAAATATTCCATAACTGGCCCTCCATTGACCATACCTGAAGTAGCCAAAACAATGGCGGGCTCCTCTCTCCCACAAATTTCTTGTCGCATCTCCGGACTTTCAACTTTGTTGAAAATTTCAGATCTGAAAGGATTATCTTGATTCTGATAAATTTTGTTACGTAAATTATTGTTCAAATACTCAGGATATGCTGAGTGTAAGGCAGTAGCTTCCCATATCATCCCGTCCAAATATACGGGCATATCCTTCAATTTACCCTCAGAATAAGCTTTCTCGAGTACAAGCATAACCTCTTGCGACCTTCCAACTGCAAAAACTGGAATTAGGATTTTACCTTTCCTTTCCACAGTCCTATTGATTATCTCAGTAAGATTTCTAGTACCTTCTTCTCTCGGAGGCTGGAAATCTTTGTAACCTCCATATGTCGATTCCATAATTAGGGCTTCAAGCCTTGGGAAATTGTTAACTGCTCTATCAAAAAGCCATGTATTTTCAAATTTAATATCACCTGAAAAGACTATATTATAAAGACCTTCACCAACATGGAAATGAGCTGCTGCAGAACCTAATATGTGACCTGAATTATGAAATGTCAATTTTAAATCTGGTGCAATATCTGTAGTATCTCCATAGTTTAGAGGTATTGTATTTCTGATAGATTGACGTATGTGCTCAGTATTGTATGGCACACGTTTCCCCTCACTATTTTGGATTTTGATAAAATCATTTTGGAGAAGAGAAGATAATTCTCTTGTTGGAGGTGTACAATAAATTGGACCGTCAAAACCGTATACAAATAGCATTGGAAGTAAGGCTGAATGATCTAAGTGAGCATGTGTAAGAACAACGGCATCAATTCCCTCTAAAGGTGTCGCTTCAGGTGCACTGAGAAATGGACTTGGTTCTTTGTCATTACCTGGATTAAAACCACAATCAATCAACACTTTGCTGTCTTTAGTCATTAGAAGATGACATGATCTACCAACCTCTCTGTATCCACCTAGGGCAGTTACTCGAACATGTTGTTCACCATCAATGGTATCTCTAAATATTTTCTTGCCAACCTTCGTTAAAAATTTCTTCCGCCCTTCTGCTACTTTTTCACCTAGCATGTAATTACGAACATCTTTCAATGTTTTAGATTCCATTGGTGCTGAGCGTATAACTACTGGGTTCCAACCTAATTCTCTGCGCACTTTATTGAGAACTACTCCCTGCTTTCCGATAGCCTTTCCTGGATTAGTAGCTTCAATAATTACATCACCGTTAACTTCATCAAACTTTATCTCAACAACACCAGCATCTTCTGGTATTATTTCACTAAGTTTCTGCTTGGCCGAAACAATTGGTTTACGAACACTCGGATCTGCCTTAATTACTATACGCTTTCTGACTTTTTGAGCCAAATTACGAATTAAATCGTTGTTCTCTGTAAAAATTTCAACATTAGGAGTGTACAAAACAACATTAGATGCCTCCACTTTTATATCCGTAAAGGATACACTGTCTGGTATGACTTCTGTCGCGACTTTCTTGACTAATTTAACTACGTCTTCTACGGCCATTTTAGGCCTCCTTTTTTTATTAACTTAGTAGCCCTTAAGCTTCTAATTTAGTTTCAATCTTCTTCAATTCTTCTGGAGATACTGCATGATATCCTTTAGAATTGATTACACACATAGATATTCCATCACCAGAGGCTGAATCTCTCTTCATTGCTGCAATCAAGGCTCTTACTCCTAAAACTTTACCTTGTTCTACAGTCAAATCTTCTTTGAACCTGTCTTCTAAAACACCATACACAAATGGAGATCCTGAACCTGTTGTTTGGAATTTATCTGGTATGGAACCTCCTGCTGCATCCAATGAATAAACGTGAGAACCATCTGAATCTATACCACCTAAAAGTAACTGAACCCAGAATGGCATGTATCTTCTACCATTCATAATATTAGCCATCAGAGTAGATGCTGCTTTTAGTGACATCTGCCTTCCCGTCTTTAATTCATATAATTTAACTTCTGCAGATAACCATCTTGCTAACATTTGAGCATCACCGACCAAGCCTGCTACAGTCAAACCCATATTATCTGATATTCGAAATAATTTTTGAGTCGTTTTGTGACCTATCAAATTACCCATTGTGGCCCGCATCTCGGTTGCCATGACTATGCCGTCTTTACAAACCAAACCTAAAGTGGTTGTACCTTTTTTTAAATCTTTTTCTGACAAAAATTCCCTCCAAAAAGTGGAATGTATGTTCATCCGAGCTAAGTATATTAGATTAATGGCTAGAATAGAAGCATAAACAATAGTTAAATATCGGCCACCAATGAACGCTAGAGGTTGTTTAGTGTTTAAAGCCAGAATTAAAGCAGATAGTCTAAAAGAATTCATTGGAACCGTAGGTTCACTAGTGGATGAAGCAAAGTTGAATGTTACCGAAGATGGAATACAAATTAAAGCTGTAGATCCCTCTCATGTAGCTATGATTGAAACTAATTTGTCAAAATCAGCATTTGATGTTTTTGAGGCAAAAACAATGGAAATGGGCATTGACATTGACAAGTTCAAAACAGTTCTAACGGTTGCTGGAAAGGCAGACATGGTTGAACTAGAAAAAGATGACGACCTAAATAGGCTAGTCGTCAACATAGGTAACCTTACAAGAGCAATGCCTTTGCTGGATACTTCAGGAATGCCAGATCCAAAGGTGCCTTCATTAGAATTACCTGCATCAGTAAGTGTAGTTGTTGGGGAAATAGGTCAAGGGCTTAAAGCTTCGAAGACTGTGTCAGATCACATAGCTCTATCAACTAGTAAAGACAGCTTTCGATTAGTGTGCGAAGGAGATAACCAAAATAGCGTAGATTTATCTTTAGGAAAAGAACAATTAGAAAAATTAGATTCATCTGAAGATACCTCTTCACTCTTTTCTTTAGAATATTTCGCTTTAATGGTTAATTCACTACCTGCTGACAGAGTACTACACATTAACTTAGGAACTGATTTACCAGTTAAAATTGATGCTGATTTAGCAGTAGATGACATGACTGGCGCCCAAGGAAATGTTAAATTTCTATTGGCTCCAAGAATAGATCGAGACTAATGTCTAATAAACATTTTCTCCATATCTCCGACTATACTGGAGACGAACTTTGGGATATTTTAAAATTGTCCAAGGAAGTTAAAACCAAATTTAGAGCCAGAGAAAACTTTCACACTTTTAATAATAAGTCATTAGCTATGATTTTTGCGAAACCATCTGCAAGAACCCGTGTTTCTTTCGAAACGGGTTTTGAATGGATGGGAGGGCATGCCTTATTCTTAGGTCCCAATGACATAGGTATTGGGAAACGAGAAGCTATCAAAGATATCTCAAGAGTATTTAGCAGATACAATGATATGATTATGGCAAGACTATTTGATCATAAGCACATCATTGAATTAGCTGAACATTCGACGATTCCTGTTGTGAACGGCTTAACAGACTACAACCATCCCTGCCAAATAATGACTGATATTTTTACAGTGTGGGAACACTTAGACAATATTGAGAATGTAAAAATTGTTTACATGGGAGATGGAAATAATATTGTCCATTCTTGGCTACATCTAGCTATGCGTCTTCCTATACACTTTGTATGTTGCTGTCCTGAGGGCTACGAACCTGATGAAAGTACAGTTAGAAAAGCTAAAGAAGCTGGAATATCAAAAATAGAGATTATCAATAGCCCAAGCGAAGCCGTAATTGGAGCTGATGTCATTTATACTGATGTCTGGGCTTCAATGGGTCAGAAAGAAGAAGCAGATACAAGAGAAAATATATTCAAACCATTCCAAGTTAATCAAAACCTGATTAATTCTACTGGTAAAAATACTCTATTCATGCACTGTTTACCAGCAGAACGTGATAGAGAAGTAACTGATGAAGTAATGGAGGCAGACTACTCAATAGCCTTTGATCAAGCTGAAAATAGACTGCACGTACAAAATGCCATAATGATCAAACTAAGCGAAAAATGGAAATAAAAAAAGTTGGCGTAATTGGCGCCGGTCAAATGGGTGCAGGTATAGCACAAGTTTGTGCTGCCATTGGCAAGGAAGTTTTACTCTGTGATATGAAAGAAGAATTTATTCAAAAAGGAATTAATACAATAACTATGAATCTTCAAAAAAGCGTAGACAAGGAAAGAATCAATCAAGATAAAATGGATTCTACGCTTGCAAATGTAGAAACTACTATCCTTAATGAAGATTTACATGAATGTGATATTATAATAGAAGCAATTATAGAAAACGTTGATATCAAGAAAAGCCTTTTTGCCAGTTTAGGTGAAATTACTAAGGAAGATTCGATACTGGCATCTAACACCTCTAGTATTCCCATTAGTATTTTGGCTGAAGCAAGTGGAAGACAAACAAAAGTAGTAGGTATGCACTTCATGAATCCAGTACCTGTGATGAAACTTGTTGAAGTAATAAGAGCTAAAACTACCTGCGATGAAACTTTTGATGCTACTTTTAAGTTGGCTGAAGAATTAGGGAAAACCCCAGTCCTTGTTAATGACTTTCCAGGATTTGTCAGTAATCGAATTTTACTTCCCATGCTTAATGAAGCCATCTTTTGTGTAATGGAAGGTGTAGCTGAACCAGAAGCAATTGATACAGTAATGAAATTAGGAATGGGGCATCCTATGGGACCTTTAAGATTGGCAGATTTCATAGGATTAGATACCTGTCTAGCAATTATGCAAGTATTGCACCGCGACATGGACGATGAAAAATATAGGCCATGTCCTCTTTTAATTGAAATGGTAAATAATGGTAAATTAGGCAATAAGACCGGTGAAGGATTTTATAAATATTAAGCACAAATTTAATTATGACCACACTCATCATAACTTATGTCAGATGAAAAAGAAACTAAAATAGAATCTCTGGGCTTAGATGAAGCTCTCGAGGATTTAAAATTTTTAGCCCAAAAAGTCTCCGATATGTCAAAAGACTTAATGCAAAAAGCTGCTGAACAAGCTGAGGGTGCAACAGATAAGATGGGAGATGTAGTAGAATCCACTGGCGATATTTTAATTTCAGCTGGTGAAACTATAAAATCAACCAAAAAAATGTTTGAACAATAAATAGAGTTCTAAGACACTATTGTCTCATCCCTGCCTGGGCCGAGAGAAACAATACTAATTGGAACATTCAAACTTTTGGAGATAAAGTCTAGAAAAGCCCTCATCTCTGCAGGTACAATTCCTTTGGAAATATCAATGTTTGAAGATGACCATCCTGCAAATGTTTTGTAAACCGGAGAACATCTGGCAAGGTAAGAGAGAGATGATGGAAAGTGTTTGACTTCAGTATCGTTATCTAACTTGTAACCAGTACAGATTTTAATTTCATCCATATCTGAAAGAATATCTAACTTGGTGATTGCTAAGGAAGTAAAACCACAAATTCGATGAGATAATTCTAACATAACAAGATCTAACCAACCACATCTTCGTGGGCGTCCAGTTGTCGTACCAAATTCTTGGCCTTTATCTCTAATCATTTCCCCTACCTCATCCTCTAATTCAGTAGGAAAAGGACCTGAACCTACTCTTGTAAGATATGCTTTGGTAACCCCTACAACCTCATCAATTTTAGATGGTGCAATACCAGAACCCAAAGCCGCACCTGCAGTTGTTGGACTAGAGGAAGTAACAAACGGATATGTACCATATTCAATGTCGATATGGACACCCTGCGCACCTTCTAAGAGAACATTATCTTTGTTATCAATATGTTGATTAACCAACAAAGAAGCATCCGTGATAAAATCCCCTAAACTTTCTCTCCATCCTTTGCAAATTTCAAATAAACTATCAATCGTTAAGCGATTCTTGATTCCATAATGATCCAGTAATGCCAAATTACGAGGTAATGCTTTCTCCAACCTCTCAATAATCATGTCGTCATCCATAATATCACCCATTCGAATTCCAATTCGCGAGGCCTTATCTGAGTAACAAGGTCCAATTCCATTACCTGTAGTACCTATCATTGATTTACCCTTCGAACTTTCTTCACCACCATCTAATAATTTATGATATGGCATGATAATATGAGCTCTGTCTGAGATGAATAATTTACCTCTTTCTTTACCTAAATTATTTAATTCCTTGAGCAAAACATCTGGATTTACAACGACTCCATTGCCAATTACACTGGTTATATCTTTTCTCAAAATACCTGATGGAAGAAGATGGAGCTTATGTTTCTTCCCATCTATGACTATGGTGTGGCCTGCATTATTTCCACCCTGTGATCTTGCTACAACTTTAGAATTATCTGCCAAGTAGTCTGTAATTTTACCTTTACCTTCATCACCCCATTGAGCTCCAATAATTGTAGTTACGGTCATTCCAAAGTACCGCCGGACTTAACAATTTGAGAATATAGTGCCGGTAAAAGAAACATTGCAGAAATCATTGAGGCAATCAATAAAATTACAATAATAAAAACAAACCACCACAATGCGCTTATATTAATTGCAAAAGCAGATGTTAGACCTACTAAAGTAACTAAAGTTGCTTCAAAAAGTGTTTGTGCAGTTCTTGCAATTGCATTATAAACACTTGGCATATTCATACCACCTTCGATGACTCTTTGAGTAATATGTATTGAAAAATCAATTCCAACACCAATAACTATAGAACCAATCATTACCGTTACTAAACTAAGTGGTTGACCTAATATTACGAAAGTAAGAGGTTCTAGAGAAACCACCCAAATAACTGGTAAAGTTGTTATAAGACCCAACTTCCAATTCCTTCCAAAAGTCAGGGTTAAAATACCAAAAACTAAAACTAAACATATAACTAATGTATTGATTTGTGAACTTATTAATTGTGCATTAACGCTTGTACCTATCGCAGCTACACCAGTTAACTCAGACATCTTAACTGGGGCATATGCATGCTCATTCCTAATCTCATTAACACCAATTACTGCAACTTCCATTCCTTTAATATCTTTCAATGGCATATCCACATAAATTAAAGTTTTAGAAAACTTGCACTCTACGCTACCTGAAGCGTCTGGTGAACAATCCATTATCATACTAAGTGCTTCAGGAGTTATACTATCATAAAATACATTCAAAATAAATTTTTGTAAATCACGCCCAACTAATTGATTATTAGCTACTTGGTCTTCATGAAGGACCTCCCAAAAAGATCTTTCAATTCCTTCATCTAGACCTATCAAATCCAAAGTATTATCAAGTGTTGACGACTGATTTGTCGAGAATTTTACTGCTTTCATTACTTCAGTTAAAGAAATAGCCGTGACATCCGGAACATCATTTAATCCCTCACGATTACCATCTTCAGTACCTGCAACCAACAAATCAACCTGGTCTAAATGATCAACTGCATCATTAGTGACTTCATCATAATCATTCTGAAAATCACCCCGGGCAATCATCATACCAAACGCTCCCGCATTAAATTCGGTAGAATACTTGACTATTCCTATTAATGTCGGCTCATCGTCTGGAACCATATCTAAATAATCTATATTCGTTTCAAGTAATGGCAATACTCCAACTGAAAGTAATGTTGCAACTAATAAAACGGCCAAAATTGGTTTGTTCTGTTCAGTTACAACCTTTGCCAATTTATGCCATTCACCTTCCTGTTTTCTATAATTATAATTAGTTAGAACTGCTATGGCTGGAGACATGACGAAAGTACACATCAAACAAACAAAAATCCCTATAGTCAAACTCAACCCCACTGTAAATATAGGTCCTAAATTAGTATACATTAAGCTACCAAAACCAATCATTGTGGTCAAAGCCGATAGAGCTATCGCTCTACCTGTAGTGGATAGGGCTTTCATCATCTTAATCTGAGGATTATCGCCTTCTTCTTCAGTAAATCTATTAGACAAATGCAAGCCGTAGGCTACCCCTAAAGCCATCAATATGGGTCCCAAAGCAATAATCGTGGGCGTCGCTTCAATCCCTGCCCAACCAATGAACCCATATGTTATAAATATTGAATATAAAGTAGGAATTCCTGCAATCATAACGGCTCTAATTTTCTTTTGGATCAAAAATATAGCTATGGAACATAGTACTACACCGATAGGGAATACACGCCAAAATTCAGAAAATGAGCGTTCAGTGATTGCTTGAGTAACCGGCACTGGCCCAGTTAACATCATGCGACTATAAGTTTGACCATCAGGCCGCCCCATATCTTCACCGCGATTAATCATAACCTCATTGACTTTGTCTATAATTACTGGAGGTGGAACGTCACTAGTGACTCCGAATAAAATCACAGCAGTATCCCATATCCCATCTCCGTTAGTGTCTCTCAACACCTTTTCTAGAACTGCAGGCGGAAGGTCTTCCACTATACTATCAATATCAGACTGACTAGGAATTTCATAGTGATTTAAGGTTCCAGACTCAACTGCACTCTCTTTTGCAACTAAAGCCCCTTGCTCGATTAATTCTGCAAAAGCCACTGTAGCTCCATCTGAAGAAGAATCTGACCATTCAGCTGAATTCTCTATAATTGCATCGTATACTCTGCTGTTGGTACTGTGTAGTTCTTTAATCAAAGTAGAAACACTAAATGACCAGACAACATTATCTTGGACACCACCATCGGAAGGAACAATACCTGCTCCACCAGTTTCTTCTTGACCTATAGGATCAACAGTTCTTTCAATATGATCCATTTCTAATAATACTTGTCTACTTGTTATGTTAGCCTTACTAGATACATCATATGCATTATCTGTTTCTACATAAATTACTATAATATCTGTAGACCAATCTTCCCTGACTTCAAGTAATAACTCTTCTTCAATCGAACCTTGGGGAAGATATACTTCCATTGCTCCATTAATATTCGTTTTACCAATTCCAATTAACATAAAGAGCATAATAGCAGTCATTATTCCTAATGTTATTGGAGGATAATCGGTAGTCAAATGAACAAAACTGCGAGCTATAGGGCTAATTTCAACTTCATTAGTTAAAGTCTCAGACATTTTAGAAGTGTCTTTAGATTTTTTAACTTTATGTATCTTTTTCGACTCTTTAGGTGTTGCTAATTTAGAAGGCTTTTTGGATGTTACTTTTTTCGAAGTGTTCTCGACAACTTCACCTCCCAAAGCCTTGCTAATCAATTCTTGTTGCTCTTCTGCTCTTCTATCAAAGAAACGGTCTATGCGACCCCTCAAACCTGAATTCTTGTCATCTTCTGGCACAATATCAGATATGTTACTAAAGAGGCGATAATAAATAGTTCACATAGTTTTATAAGTTTAAAATACTAGACCATTTATCAATTAAACAATGAGATGCATATTAGGTGTTCACACTTTTTTGGCAATAGCCCTAATTTCACTAACATTTTTATCAGTTAACTCTGAAGGTGAACCTGATTTATTTATACAGGATGTAGAGTATTCTAATGATTATTCTCAAGAAAGACTACTAGTTCAAAGTGGAAGAGACAATGCTACTAACTATAAATATTTAATTATTGATGATATTTCTGAATCTCCTGAAAATTGGTCGATGCCTGATTTCAATGATTCTGCATGGAGCCTCGGTGCAGCTCCATTTGGAGATAGACCATATAATGGTGAGGATCAAAATACAGATTGGGATACTACTGGGAATTCTCCATACAATAATGATGTCATACTAATCAGACATAATTTCCAAGTATCTGGCACTGTAACATCTGCAGAAATTAATGTAGCGTTCGCCAATTATTGTACTCCTTACCTAAATGGGAACTTAATTTATAGTGAAAGTGGAGGAAATTCACATGGTGCTGAATACTGGAATGATGATGGAACCAGTTCTATTGAACCTGCCTCATTTAACAATGGCGAAAATGTCCTAGCAGTATATGGTCGAGACTATGTTGGAAATTGGGGCAATAATAATAGGCAATGGCTTGATTTACAAGTAACTGCCCAAGTTTTTGAACCCACTAATGAAGCTATAATTCTCGGCGATGCTGTCAATATACTAATCAACGGAGGTAATCAAGGAAATCAAAGTGCTGAAAATGTTTTTCTAAATAGCACTTCTGATAATGTGACTAATAGTAGTGATTTTTTTGACACAATACCAGACAATTCTGATGGACAAATATTTATCAATTGGATTCCTACAAAAAAAGGCTTGAATCAATTAAATATTTCATTTTCTTGTAATTGTAATGAAACTAATCTCACTAACAACTACTTTTTATTAAACGTGACAACAACCATTTATTCACTTAATACCTCATTAGATGGAGATCTAGTACTAATTAATCAAAGTAGAATAGTCAATTCGATAATTCAAGTCAACAATAACGGAGACCTAGCCGACAATATAACTTTAATAGAGTCAGACTCCAATTTTGCTAGCTGGAACATCCTATTTACTCCGAATAATTTCTTACTTGAACCTGGCCAAACTCAGAATGTGTTGGTGACAGCCACAATACCTGAATCATACGATGACGGATTCTACAATCTTTCTTTCATGGTAGTGAGCACCCATGATTACGTAATAACTAGAACATTATTGAGCCGAGGTGCTAATAATGATGTGGATTGGAGATGGATAAATTCAACAAACTCGGAAGAATTATTCAATAATACTAATTGGACGAAATTCGATTTTAATGATACTGACTGGAGCGATGGAAAAACCCCATTTGGTGATGAGAATTTGAATGGAATAGAATACCAAACTTTCTGGGAAGGGGATAATTATGCCTACTTTAGGCACACGTTGAATATTTCAGATATAAGTCTTTTTGATGGTGGATTTATGAGTATCGGTTCAGCAACAAATAATTATGGAGATCATTATGTTAATGGGATCTATGTTTTTGGTGATATAGATGGCGGTGGCGGTCATGGTGCTGAATACTGGAATGAAGAAGTCCAAGTATACACCAATTATCTGAACCAGGGCCAAAATATAATTGCTAGTGTAGTTTATAACCCACAAAATGCACAATGGTTTGATCAAGAGATTATGATAACATTTCCGCAGTCAAACTTATGGAATTACAAAACTGAATTAATTGAAATTCCAATTTATTTAGATTCGACACCACCTACTTCAAGTATTATTAAAGAAGGTTTTTACCGTAATAATTCTACTTTTGAAGTTAAATGGAACTGTATAGCAGATTGCGATGATTTAGAAGGATATGAGATTTATTACTTAGAAAAAGATGGTGGGACTATAGGTGAATGGAATTCTTTAGGATTCTATACTAATAATAACATGAATTTTACCGGTCAAAGTGGACTTATTTATCGATTCAAGTCTGTTGCTACAGATGCTCTTGGAAATATTGAAAATAAAGGCTCTTACGACACTGAAATGAATATAGATTTAGATTTACCTCAATCAAATCTTTGGCTAGTAGAAGGTGATTTTGAGTTCACCAACTTAGATGGAGTTACTCTGCAATGGAAGAATAATCAGACCTATGATATTCTAGCTTACTTAGTGGAATATCGAGAAGTCGGAAATCTAACTTGGAATGATTTTGGTTCTTTTACTTCTCCTGGCCAATTTTGGTTTTCCCCAACAAAAGATGCAACATTTGAAATTAGAACACGAACCGTTGATTATGCTGGCAATATCGAAATAAAGAATGAGGCTGATGTTACAATTACCTTTGATAGATTGAGCCCTAATGTAAAGTTAAACCCTATAGATTCTTTTATTGGTCCTGAAAACTTAATTATAAGTATTTTGCATTCTGATGAAATTTTAACTAATATAACTTTGGAATATGCCCAAATAAGTGAAAATGATGAAGAAGAATTAGACTGGGAAATTTGGAGTAATAATTGGGAGAATGAATCCGCAATTATTAATTTGTTAGATGGGAAAACTTATTATTTTAGAATTAATCCTCTTGATTTAGCAGGGAATGATTACTCCCGAGAACCATATCAGTTCACCATACCAATTATCTTTGAAGAAGATAGAAATATCGAATTGCCAGTTTATCCTCTAAAACCAGTCATGATTGGTAAAATTCGAAACATGGCCATTAGTGTTGACGAAGACGCAGATGGAATTTTCGAGAAAAGTTTAGAAGAGTTTACTGGAACCGATCTCACCGGAATGACGGCAAACCAATATTGGGTGGACTACGTTAATTCCAAAATTGTGTTTGGAGATGGTGACGATGGATACCTACCTCCACTAAATTCATCAATATCAATCGTTTATCAAGGCTTTGATTTAATGACTACCGTAGATACAAGACCTCCTGAACCAGTTACTGAAGTTAACTTTGTTATTGAAGAAAGAAATAATGTAACTATAGAATGGAAACGCCCTTTGGATGCAGTAAGTTTCCATATTGAAACGAAAAGAAATTTTACTACTGAATGGATCTCAGTAACTAATGTAGACACAAATAATACTGATGAACTTCAATATAATTTAGTTAATTTGAGCGCTGGATTTCATTACTACCGTATCACATCAATTGACAGAATGGGATATACTAATCCAGATATGGAAAATAAATTTTTAGAAATATTTATAGAAACTGAAGTCGTTAATGAAGTAATAGGTGAAGATAGCACTGAAAATGAAATTTATGCGTATGTAGGGGGAGCTGTAGTATTAATTTCAATAGCTTTGTTTTCTGCAAATTATTTGTTTAGGAAAAATGGAACTGATGCAGTAGCTAATGACGGATCGGTATTAGTACCTCTAGAAACATTTGAACAAGAAGGTGATTATGAAAAAATGGATGAAGCTTCAGATGGTGAAGAGTATAAGGAACCATTTAGTGTAATATCAGGTAGTGAATTCTCTAGACAAGTTTCATTCGTCTGTGAGTCCGGTTGTTTAAAGGTGTTTAAAGGGAAAGGAGACGACAAAGAGATCATGTGCCCTCATTGTGGTTCTATCGGCGAATCTCCTCTTTAAATTGAACAACTATCTTTAAGGAATACTTGCTTACCTAATTATGAGTCCGAGCTCGGAAGTACCCGGTTTTTACAAAAAAAAGCCATCTGAAAGACTAGAATTTGTTAAAGAATTTGCAAATCTTTCGGATGAAGAAACAAATGCCATAAGTGGATATGGTGCATTAGGAGAAGAAACTGCTAACCGAATGATAGAAAATGTGGTAGGAACTTTTCCACTTCCTCTGGGTATCGCTGCAAATTTCATGGTAAATGAAAAGGAATACATGGTTCCTATGGCATTAGAAGAACCTTCAGTAGTGGCTGCGGCTACTCATATGGCTAAAGGAACGCGGAAAATGGGAGGAATTACTGCTGACTCTGATGATCCTGTAATGATTGGTCAAATTCAATTAGTTAATTTGGACGATCCATTTGCTGCAAAAAAGCAAATAATTAAAAAGAGAGATGAAATAATAAAACTAGCTAATGAACAAGACCCCATTCTAGTTAAGTTTGGTGGAGGTTGTAAAGACATTGAAGTCCGTGTACTAGATTCTGATACTGGACCAATGGTGATAACACATCTATTAGTAGATTGTAGAGATGCAATGGGAGCTAATGCAGTTAATACAATGGCTGAAGCAGTAGCTACTAGGTTGGAAACTATAACTGGAGGTAGAGTATATCTTAGGATTATCTCTAATTTAGCAATCTATCGAAAATCAAGAGCAAGCGCCATATGGCCTGCTGAATTTTTAGGTGGAGAAGAAGTTGTTGATGGAATTATTGAAGCATTCTCGTTTGCCTGTGCGGATCCTTTCAGAGTTGCGACACATAATAAGGGAATTATGAATGGAATTGATCCTGTAGTTATTGCTACTGGTAATGATTGGAGAGCTATTGAAGCTGGAGCACATACCTATGGCCAATGGAAAGAAGGACATTCATCTTTCACAACTTGGGAAAAAACAAAAAATGGTGACTTAAAGGGGAGTATTGAACTTCCTATGGCAATTGGGCTAGTAGGTGGAGCAACATCAACTCATCCTACTGCAAAAGCCTGTGTGAAAATATTAGACGTTAAGATACCTGGTGGTGCTACTGAACTTTCACAAGTCATATGTGCTGTGGGATTGTGTCAGAATTTAGGTGCCTTGAGAGCTTTAGCCTCAGAGGGGATACAAAGAGGACACATGGGATTACATGCTCGCAATTTAGCAGTTCAAGCCGGGGCAAATAAAAATGAAATCGATAAAGTGGCTGAAATGCTGAAAAATTCGGGTAAAGTTAGAGCTGATATGGCTGAAAAGTTCTTAAATGAAATAAGAAAATAATGGCAATACTGTCTGATGAAGCTATCATATCTGCAATTAATGCTAAAGAATTGAATATAGTGCCTTTTAACGAACAAAATCTAACGCCAAACGGATATGACTTGACAATTGATGAAGTTGAAATCCCTAATGAACAGAAAACCTCTAGAGGAAGTCTTCTTATTCCTCCAGGAAAAAGATTTGCAGTTTCAACAAAAGAGCGTATTGAATGTGGTTCTAATCTTTGTGCGCAATTGTGGCTTCGAACCAGCTGGGCTAGAAAGGGAATAATATGCAGTTTTGGTAAAATTGATTCTGGATTCAATGGAACTTTGACTTTGCTGGGTTTTAATTCTGGTAGCGAGGATGTTGAATTAAATATAGGAGAAACCTTTGCACAAATGGTTTTTGAAATGATGTCTAGCTCTGCCAAATCTCTATATTCAGAAAGAAGTGGGAATTACCAAAATCAAGAAGGTATTACCTGG
>CEWO01078316.1_pt1 | contig 18222 bp, 19 predicted proteins | sample 361561 | NCBI WGS metagenome assembly CEWO01 (sample SAMEA2623627, study PRJEB7988) | marine metagenome | isolation source: saline water (ENVO:00002010), including
AATTTTTCAGGTATTTCTAAACCTAAAGCATTTAATGATTTTCTAATGATTTGATTTTTAATCTCATCTAAATTATTAGTTGACTCTTCCCAATGGTTTACCCATAATTCTTTAGAATTAATAGTATTTGTCATGCGTACAGTAAGTCGCATTTGATTGTTCATTTTCATTAAACTACCTTGAATTAAATAATCAACATTTAATTCTGAACCTAATTCAATAGGATCTTCAATCTCTTTGAGTTTCATAATAGAGCTAATATTAGGTGTGTCAATTTTCTCAATTTTTGTAAGCTCAATATTTATAAAGTCCGTAATACTAAAACATAAAAATTCATCTTCTGAAGCACCTAAGTTATTTACATAGTGCATGCCAATTGATATATTAGAAGATTCCTTATCTTTATAATCAAAAAATTGAATATGCCGAGATTTCATATTAGTAATTACAATATCTAGAGTCTCACCATTATATTGAGATTTATTAATATATATTTTAAATATTCTCTCTGGATCTTGAATGTTTTTTAAAACTACTCGGCCAATATCTCTTATAAAAATATTTTTTTCACTTCTTATGGAATTATATATGGCCTGAGTTGTTAAAATCTCATTAGCATATGCTACTGATTTAATTCTAGCTGCTAAATTGATACCATCACCAAACAAATCTCCATCCTCATCATGAACTTCCGCCATATGTAATCCAATCCCAACATGCATCTGAAAGTCTTTTGGATTAATATCATTAAATTTTTGAATTTTATTTTGTATTGTAATAGCACAATTAGTTGCATCTGTTGCAGATGGAAATTCAGCAAAAATAGAATCATTAATATGCTTAATAATTCTCCCTTTATACTCATTAATAATAGCAGATAAAATTTTATCATGCTCACTTAATAATTCTAATGCGAGTTTGTTATCTGTTTTGGATAACTGAGAATAATCAACCAAAGAAGTAAACATAATCGCAACAATTTTTTTGTTCCCTGCCATATGCTAATTATTCAATAAAAGATATAACCATGGAGTTATTTTTAAATGTTAATGTGTGCTCTAAATTTTGAAATGATAATTTTTCACCTTTTGAACCCGCTAAAATAGATTTAATCGGAAAAGAAAAGATAGAGGCCGGATCTGCTTGAACATGTAGTTTTAAAACTATAGATTGATCTAAATTTGACCCATAAGATAATGGAGGAATCGTATCACCAGACATTGAAAATCCTAAAATTAATCCATTATCATTATGGTGTAACTGAAAATCATAAATATCTGAACGTAAACCAGTTACATCTAATATTTCTAAATTATTAGGCAATTCAAACTGAAAGCCAGCTATATCATTAATATTATTACAATGAATAGCAATCCAAAATGAATAATCTTCTTTACATTCCAAAATACTTGCGCTTAGTATATTTAAATTTTTTAAATCAGAGGGTGCTTGATTAAGGTATTCAGAAGTTGGATTTATGAAAGAATTTGAAATATTCCTATTCTGTAAATCAGATGTAGGCATTGTAAATGATTGTGTTAATCCTTTAGAATCTAAATTAGAAGATGGGTCTATAAATGTGTCCGTTACTTCTGGATTAGGTAGTGTAAAGAAGGATTTTGAATGATACATGTACTGCCCAGTATCAGCATATGAATTACCACATACTTCCTTATCTTTATTAACGGCAAAAATAAAACCAACACAAAGTATCATTAATAAAATTGTTTGTTTTTTCATTATATCTCCTTTGAAATAATTATTATCATTAGATTTCTATATATTATAATAATCAAAATTTACATTTTTTATGAATTTTAATAAAATAATTATATGTACTGTTATGTACTTTTCTTTAACCTTTGGCCAATTTACGGAAATTTCAGTAAATGTGGACTATAATAATGTTAATGAAAATCAATTATTTATTTTCGAAAACTTTAAACAAGAAATTCAATCTTATTTTATAAATAATTATTTTTTTGATGATCCTGAAGAGTTAGATATATTCTTAGATATTAATATTATCATTGAAAATATTAATAATAAAGGCGGAGAAAAATTAATTACTGCTCAAATTTTATTTTCTAATCAAAAAGATCTTCATTTATTCTCAAAAAGTTTTGATTTTACATATCAAAAAAATCAAGCTCTGTATAAAAGTGAAATGTTCCATCCATTAACATCATTATTAACTTATTATGCATATTTACATATTGCTCATGAGTTGGATACATATGAATATTTAGGCGGTAATAAATATTTTATGAAAGCACAAAGTATAGCTTCAGATGGAAAATCTAGTTTATATCAAAAAAATTGGCAAACCAGACTTAAAAAAATAAGAAGATCCATGGAAAACTATAGTTATAGAAATGTAAAATATAATTTTTTTACTGCATATGATATATTAGATGTAGATCCAGAAAATATACAAGAAGCTTATAAATTTTATAATGATTTCTATGAATTTATAATTGAATATGATGAATATTATGGGTATAGCAAGCCACTCACTCACTTTCTAAATGCTTATAATAAAGATATAGTAATAATCGCTAAACAATTACAGTATAATAAAGTAATTGATTTCTTGTTGATTTATGATAATTCAAATGCACATATATATCAAAAGTATTATGAAAATTAATAATATTGTATTCATCATTAATTTTTTAATAATACAAATGCTAATTGCTAGCAGTGTTAATTATCAAAAAAATTCATTAAATGAAATTGAAAATGAAATTCAATCATTAGAGGGAAAATTAAAAAAACAAATTGAAACACAAAAAAGTGCAGATCAAAAATTAAAAGAAATAAAAATAAAAATAATTGATGAAAAAAATGAACTATTAAAAAATCAAAACGAAGAGATTAATCAAACACTCCTATTAGATAATATTAACAATATACTTGATAGCTTAAAAAAAAATTCAACTACTACTAAATTAGAAAAAGGAAAAATAAAAAAACTGATATCAGAAATAAAAATTAATAATGAGTCTGTCAATTCACAAATAATAATATTAAATGAAGAACTTAATAATATTAAGAATAGAATGGATAATACGATAGATACTCTAATTCAAATTAAAAAAAATATTAAAAATATAATCAAAGAAAATATATTTATTAAATCTCCAAATGATATTCAGTTTATTGTTGAATCAAACACATGGGATAATTATATATTACAAACTGTTTTATATGATATAACTCTTAATTCAAAAAAAGAATTAATTAAAGCGCTATTTGAAAAACAAAACAAAATAGAAACTCAATATAATCAAAATTTAAAATTACAAAATACAATGATTAGTAATAAAAAAATATTAAATAATGAATTAAAAGAGTATCAGATATTAGAAAATAGATTATCAGAAAATCTCATGATAATTGAAAGTGTTATTAATGAAAAAGAATCAATATATAACCAAATTTTAGAAGAGTATAGAATAATCAGCGGTAATTTAAATATATCAAAAAATAAAATTAATGTATTAACAAAAGAAAAAAATAATATCCAAAATATTCAAAAAAAAGCTGATAATGAAAAACAACGTATTGAATATGCTTTAATATTAAAAAAAGAATCAAGGGATAAAGTAGAGCAAGAAATTAAAAAATTATTATTACAAGAGAGTAAGTATAAAGGTGTTGATATATCAGTTTTAAAAAATAAACTTCCATGGCCTATAGATGGAGAAATAATAACAAATTTTGGCATTAATGTGTCACCTACAGGCACAAAATTTGATTATACATACATATCAATTGTAGGTGATAAAATCTTACATTTAGTTAGTGAAATAAACCCTAAAAATCCCAATAAAGAATTAGTGAAAAAATTCCAAAAAACCACAATGAATTTAAAACAAGGAGATGTTGGATATGGTGTGTTTGGTCCTCAAACAACTAAAAAATGGAAAGAGTATAATGAGATAAAATTAATGAAAAAACAAAAAAAAACTATCTTAGCTATTCACGAAGGTAAGGTAGAACAAATAAAATTTATAGATCCCATTACAGGAGTTTTAATTATTATTAGACATGACAATCAATCATTATCAACTTATAGTGGCCATATAGACTTAATAGTATCAGAAAATGACATAGTAGTAAGTGGACAAAAAATAGGATTAATTAAAGAAGAAAATATTTTAGCATTTACATTATTAGTAAATGGAAAAATAGTAAACCCAAAAAATTGGCTAACCAAAAAATGATTTTCCAAAATTTAATTATAAATGAAAAAATATGGCCAAAATTAGAAAAAATGTTCCATTCAAATCAAATGCCACATGCTTTATTATTTCATGGCCCTGAAGGATCTGGTAAAGAAGCTCATGCAATTGAATTAGCATCTTTAATCAATTATAGAACAAAAGCAGACATTGAAAAAATTAAAATTTTTCAACATCCAAGTATTCATCTAATTACACCTTTAATTAAGGAAAAAAATATTAATAAAAATTCAGATGCACTTAATGCGCTATCAGAAAAATCATTGGAAATATTAATTGATATGAAAAAACAAAAAATGTTAAACCCATATCATAAAATATCATTTACTAAAAAATCAACTATCTTAATTAATTCAATTCGAGATATTAAAAAAAATATTCATTTGAATAATACTAATTATTATAATATCTATTTAATTTTTGAAGCAGAAAAATTATGCTACCCACGAAATGAAGCTGGAAATGCTTTATTAAAGGTTTTAGAAGAGCCTCCAAATAAAACTATTTTTATATTAGTAACATCAAAAAAAGAAAAAATTTTAGATACAATCCAATCTAGATGTTGCGATTTTTATTTTAATAAAATAGAAACTGAAAAAATAATACAATATTTAGAATCTAATAATTATGAAAATAATAATAAATTATTAGTTCAATTATGTGACAATAATCTAAACCTTATCATTGAAATGATAGATAAAAAATTAGATTTAAATACTTTAATTAAAAAAACAAAAATGTTAATTAATTGTCTAATTAATAATAATTCACATCAAGAATATTCCAAGTATATAGAAGATTTGTTTAAAAAAAATAAAAAAGAATTTGAAATTTATATTAAACTAATAATCATTATTCTGAATGATTTAAATAAAATAAATAATCATTATGGGAATTGTATTATTTTAGATAATACAATAAAAGTTAAAAACTTATATTATATAAATTGTATTGATATTGTGGAAAAATACTATAATGAATTATCTTATAATTTAAACCCATCTATTGCTTTTTTTGCAATGATGATAGAAATGAAAAAAGGGCTTTATAAAAATGAAGCTATTTAAATTATTATTTATATGTTTTTTTATTATTACTTGTGGTCAATAAATTATAGAAATGCCAACGATTGGAGAAAAAATAATTGAATACTAAAAGGAATAAATTTTATATTACAACTCCACTATATTATGTAAATGATGAGCCTCATATAGGGCATGCGTATACTACAATATTAGCTGATGTAATTAATAGATATTATCAATCTATTGATTATGATACTTTCTTTTTAACTGGGACTGATGAACATGGACAGAAAGTTCAAGAAGCTGCTAAAAAAAATAATATTACACCTATAGAACATGTAGATAAATTTGTAAAAAGATTTCAAGATACATGGAAAAATCTTAATATTAAATATGATGATTTTATTAGAACCACTGAAAAAAGACATACTGATAGAGTGCAAGAAATATTAAATGATTTATTTAAGAAAGGTGAAATCTATAAAAATGAATATGTGGGATTATATTCTGTTTCTGAAGAACGTTTTATAACTGAAAAAGAAGCAGAAGAAGGAAATTTTAGAGAAATTAAAAAATTAAAGGAAACAAATTATTTTTTTAAAATGTCTAAATATCAAAATCAATTAATTAAGCATATAAATACACATCCTAATTTTATTAAACCAGAATCTCGAAAAAATGAAATTTTAAGTTTTTTAAAGAATAAACTACAAGATTTATGTATTTCGAGACCTAAAAAAAGATTATCATGGGGTATTGAACTTCCATTTGATAATGATTATGTTACTTATGTATGGTTTGATGCTTTATTAAATTATATATCAGCAATTGGTTGGAAAAGTAATGATGACCAATTTAATAAATATTGGCCTGCTGATTTACATTTAATGGCAAAAGATATATTAACTACACATTGTGTATATTGGCCAACAATGTTAATGGCGTGTAATATTCAATTGCCTAAAACAATTTTTGCGCATGGTTGGTGGCTGATGGAAAATCAAAAAATGTCTAAATCTTTAGGCAATGTTATTAAGCCTCTTGATTTATTAAACAAATATGGTGCTGATGCTCTCAGATATTATTTAATGAAAAATATGGTTTTAGGACAAGATTCATCCTATTCATATGAATCTTTTGTAGAAAGATATAATGCAGATTTAGCTAATGATTATGGAAATGTTGTTAATAGAATTACTATATTAATTGAAAAAAATTTTAATGCCCATTGTCCAGAACCAGGAAATTACGATAATAAAGAATTAGAAATAATTACCAAAGCTAAAGCAATACCTGCAACTGTAGATAAAAATATGAAAAATATGAAAATTCATGATGCTTTAGAGTCTGCATTCTCATTAATTAGATTAATTAATAAATATTTAGAGTTAAAAAAGCCGTGGAAATTAGTAAAGGAAAATAAAGACCCTAAAAGCCCCGCAGCAACATGCTTATATCTATCTGCAGAATTATTAAGAATTAGTGCGCTCCTATTAAAGCCTATTATGCCATCTAAAACCAAAATAACATTGAGTGCATTATCACAATCAGATATTATGTCTAGAGAATTTGGACAGCTAATACCTAATTCTAAGATTAAAAGTCCAGGCTCATTGTTTCCAAGGATTGAAGAATGATTGATACTCATTGTCACTTGTATGATAAAAAGTTATATAATCAATTAGATGAAATAGTTGAAAATGCTAAAAATAATAATATTCAAAAAATGATATGCATTGGAGATCGATTATCCACATCTGACCAAAGTATTAAAATTGCTGAAAAATATAATAATATCTATGCTTCAGTTGGAATTCATCCACACGAAGCAAAAGATGCCCCCAAACAATATCTAAATAAATTAAAAAATAAAGCCTCTCATCAAAAAGTAGTTGCAATAGGAGAAATAGGTTTAGATTATCACTACAATTTTTCAGACTCAACAATTCAAAAAAAAATATTTTCTGAACAACTAAAGTTAGCCAATGAATTAAATTTTCCAACAATTGTACATTGTAGAAATTCAGATGATGATTTATATACATGTATTAAAAATAGCAAAAGTCATAAAGGTGTTATTCATTGTTTTGCAAGTAATCTGGATTTTGCAAAAAAAATTATTGACCTTGGATATTTAATATCATTCACTGGAATGATAACTTTTGTAAAAGAACTAGAGCCTGTAATAAAAGAAGTAGAACTTTCAAGTATTATGATTGAAACAGATTCTCCATATCTAGCTCCAATTCCTTTTAGAGGAAAAATAAATCAACCTTCTTATGTGATAGAGGTTGCGAAAAAAATTGCTTTAATCAAAAAGATAGATTTAGATGAAGTAATACAACAAACTACTAATAATGCATATTCATTATTTAATAAATTAAAAAATTGAAAATTCCCATTAGAAAAAAATGGGGTCAAAATTTTTTAATAGACCCTAATATAATTAGAAAAATTATTTCCGTTTTAAATCCAGAAAAAAATCAAAATATATTGGAAATAGGCCCTGGTAAAGGCGCTCTAACAACTAAATTGGTGGAAATGGATTTAAATATTAGTGCTATTGAAATTGATCCTATGTTATGCGAATATCTAAAAGATAAGAAACTTAATAATGTTAAAATTTATAATGCAGATATTTTAAAATTTGATGTTAGTATGATGCCACAAGATTATATGGTAATAGGAAATCTTCCATATAATATATCAACACCTATATTATTTAAATTTATGCGGGAACTAAAATGGAGTAAAATGGTTGTGATGTTACAAAGAGAGGTTGCAGAACGTATCATATCTAATCATGGAAATAAAAAATATGGTAAGATTAGTATTATGATGCAATCATTCTTTAATATTAATTTGGAATTTAATATTCCTAAAACAGTATTTAACCCTCAGCCAAAAATCACATCATCTTTATTATTAATCAAACCAAAAAAAACTGTTAATGTTGAATATAAAAAATTAAAAATAATTGTTGAAAATGCATTTAAACATCGAAGAAAAAAATTAGCTCACAACCTAAAAAATATCATAGAAAAAACCCAATATAATGAAATAAAAGATAAGAGAGCAGAACAATTAAGTGTTGCAGATTATCAAAAACTTTCTCATTATATTATTGATTATGTTTAATAGAAATATATATATAAAAAGAAGAAATCTTTTATCAAAAAATCTTAAAAGTGGTTTTATATTATTTTTAGGTCACCAAAACTCTCCTATGAATTTTTCACATAATACCTATCGATTTGTGCAAGATACTAATTTTTTATACTATATTGGAGTAGATTTGCCAAACTGTGCCTGCTTAATTGATGTAGAAAATAATAAAACTATCTTTTATATGAAGGAAACTACAATCCATGATATCATTTGGATTGGAAAAACTAAATCTATACAATCATGGGGTAACAATACGGGCGCTGATGTAGTTAAAGATATTTCAAAATTAGAATCGGATTTGAAAAATAAAAAGAATGTAATGTATACACCTCAATTTAGATCAAAAAATAAAATTCAAATACATGAATTATTAAATGTTCCTCTAAAAGAAGTAGAAAAAAAATCATCTGTAAAATTAATTAATGCTATTATTAAACAAAGGTCGATTAAATCTGATGAAGAAGTCAATGAAATTAAAAGTGCGCTTAAAATTACAAATTTAATCCATTTACAATCAATGGCTACTGTAAAGCCTGGTAAATATGAATATGAAATTGTTGCAGAAATGGAAAAAATTATTAAAGATCATTCAGTAGAATTAGCATACCCAATTATATTTACAATAAATGGACAGATTTTACATAATTCCATTTATAATAATAAAATTGGTAAAAATAATCTTTTACTAAATGACTCAGGTTCAAATTCAAAATTACATTATGCAAGTGATATTACACGTACATTCCCAGCTAATGGAAAATTTTCTACTAAACAAAAAGAAATTTATTTAATTGTAAAAGAAATGCAAGAAGCTGTATTGGCAGAATTAAAGCCAGGAATATCTTTTAAAGACATGCATAAATTATCAGCATATATTGGAATCAAAGGATTAAAAGAATTAGGCTTATTAAAGGGGTCTCCTGAAGAAGCGTTGAATGCGGGTGTGTATGGGCTATTCTATCCTCATGGTTTAGGGCATATGTTAGGGCTTGATGTCCATGATATGGAATCATTAGGTGAAGATTTAGTTGGGTATGATAAAAAAAGTAAAAGAGAAGTAGATTTTGGAATTACTTTTTTAAGACTAGGAAGAAATTTAGAGCAAGGATTTTGTATTACGGTAGAGCCAGGAATTTATTTTATACCTGAACTATTTTATCAATGGAAAAAAGATAAAAAACATATTAATTTTATTAATTATGAAAAATTTGAAGAGTATTTAGATTTTGGGGGTATTAGAATTGAAGATAATATATTAATTACAGAAAAAAAATCCCAAAATTTAAGTGAATTTATTATAAAAGAAATTGATGAGATTGAGCAACAAATGCACTAAAGATTAAGAATTGATTCTTTACTAATTATTGTATAAATTTAGCTTAATGTGTTGATTTAATGAAAGGATAACAAATGGAATGGTATTTAAAAGTAGTTAGAGATAACTATGCAAACTTTAATGGCAGAGCTAGAAGAAAAGAATATTGGATGTTTGTATTATTTAATATGATTATATCAGTTGGTATAGGCTTTGTGAGTGGATTAACAAGTTTTGAATTACTAAGCTCAGTATATTCTCTTGCAGTATTCATCCCAAGTTTGGCAGTTGCAATTAGAAGAACTCATGATGCTGGTAAAAGTGGCTGGTTTATATTAATTCCAATTTATAATTTTATTTTATTGGTTACTGATAGTGAATCAGGTGATAATGTATATGGTGCTTATCCAAAATAAATAATCTAATAAGGAGAATAAATGAATAATGATATCGAAGCAAATCCAAATCCAGTTAGTGGTGGTACAGCTTTTCTATGGTGGCTATGTTGCTTGCCTGTCGGATATGCCCAATGGGGTCAGCTAGGAAAAGGTATGGTTTGGATCTTAATATCAGTTATTACTGGTGGTGTTGGTGGATTTGTGGCATGGGTAGATTATGCTATGTGTTATCAAGCACAAAAAAAGAGAAAATTAGGTGAATGGGAATTTTTCCCGTCAGCATAAAAACAGTATTTTGCAAGAAATTAAGTTTGATATTACAAAATTAATACTGTTAGTATTAATTACAATAGCGTCAATATTATTATTTTATGGGCAAATACCCTTTATTTGCCCGGTAAAATCACTGACTGGCTTTAATTGTTCTATGTGTGGTTCAACTAGATCAATACATCTATTGTTAAATTTTCATTTTATTGAATCATTTAAAATGAATCCATTGGCATTAATGTGGTTATTTTTTATTGGGTTAAGTTATATTAAACTCTGTTTTGAAATATTCAATATTAAAATATTTCAAAGTTTTTTTGAACTTAGAAATAAACCTGTTAGGTATACTTTGATAGGCCTTAGTTGTATTAATATGTTATATCTAAATATATTTTAAATTGGATTTAATAATAACAGGATTACTTAGTTTTTTAATCATTGTTTGTATCATTTTATCTTGGCTAAATCTTCCAGGTAATTTTATTTTTTTATTATCTATTTTTTTAATGGGCTACTTTGAAATAATTGAACCATTAAAAAATCAATTTCTTTTAATTTCACTATTAATATTAATAGGATTAGAAATAATTGAATTTTTATTGTCTGCATTAGTAATTAAACTTTATGGTGGGACTACATCTTCATCTTATCTATCTATCTTAGGTGCAATTACTGGTTCAATTATTGGTACATTTATTTTCCCAATTATAGGTAGTGTTGTAGGTTTAATTTTAGGGGCATATATAATTACCTATTATAATGAAAAAAATAATGGAAAAAGTGTTCAGGAAGCTATCAATATTGCAAATAGTTCAATCCTAAGCTTTGTACTAACAAAAAGTTTAAAATCTATTAGTATAATATGGATTGGTTGGTATTTAATAAAATAATTAAATATAGACTTAACCTATTATATCTTCACCGCCATCAATCCGAATAACATTACCTGTCATCCATGAATTATTAGATTGAGCTAATATTTTAATGTATTCTGCTATATCTTCAGGGCTTGTTAAACGACCAGAGGGATTGTTTTGGATTGCAAATTCTATCATTTTGTCATTACCAGGAATTTTTCTTAAAGCGGGTGTATCAGTTACTCCGGCCTGTATAGCATTAACTCCAATGCCATCAGGTGCAAGCTCAATAGCTAATTGTCTTGAAGCAGATTCAAGGGTGGCTTTAGCCATAGAAACAGCACCATAACTTTTCCATTGTTTTCTACCACCTGCGCTGGTCATTGAAAAAATTTGACTGCCTTTTTTAAGTAAATTATTTTGATATAAATCTTGTGACCAGTAAACCAATGAGCTACCCATCACACTTAATGTCATATCAATATTTTTAGCATCTAAGGATGAATTATCATCTTTAGATATCATAGGTTTAAGAGTCCCAAAGGCAATTGAATGAATAAAACATTTAACTTGGCCTAAGTCTTTTAAATTATTCATCACTTCTGATCTTTTATCCTCATTCATTGCATTCATTTTATGAAAGCATACATCTACATTTTGAGATTTAATATAATCTGTTAATTCATCAATTACTGAAGTTGGTTTCCGAAGATAAATTCCATAAATATTTAGCCCTGATTCTGCTAACTTTTTAGCACAGGCTGCTCCGATACCACTAGAAGCTCCTAATATTAATGCCCATTGTTTCATAATTGCCCTTTATTTAATATTTGTAAACTTATAATATTTAATATCTAAATCCAAAATAATTAGATATGATATACTTACTTGTGTAATTTACGGTATGTCTTTACGTATTGGAATTATAGGTTTACCAAACGTAGGTAAATCAACTTTATTTAATGCTCTTACAAAATCAGGTATTGAAGCAGAGAATTATCCATTTTGTACAATCGATCCAAATATTGGTATAGTAGAAGTACCCGATGAACGATTAGGAAAAATTGATAGTATTGTTAATTCAAAAAAAGTGATTAAAACTGCAATTGAATTTGTAGATATAGCTGGCTTAGTTAAAGGGGCGAGCAAGGGCGAAGGTCTAGGTAATAAATTTTTATCTAATATTAGAAATGTCGATGCTATTATTCATGTCGTAAGGTGCTATGAAAATGAAAATGTAACACATGTTGAAGGTAATATTGACCCTATTCGAGATATTGAAATTATTGAAACAGAACTCATATTAAAAGATATTGAAACTATTACTAATAGAATTGAAAAAATTAAAAGAGAAGTGAAATCGGGTAGAAAAATTGAAGAAAATGATACGTTAAATATGCTATTAGAACATTTAAATGAAGGCCATAACTTGAATAAGTTAAATTTAGAAAATGATTTTATGCATGAATTTAATTTACTAACAGATAAGCCTATATTATTTGCAATAAATATTGATGAACAACAAATAAACTCATCAAAGAAAACAAATTTATTAAATGATTTAGAAATATATTTAAATAATAGAAATGAAAAATATTTACATATTTGTAGTGCATTAGAACAAGAAATTTCAACTCTAGAAGAAGAAGAACAAATAGAATATTTAAAAGAATTTAGTTTAAAAGAGCCTGTATTAAATACTCTGATTAGAATGGCATATAAATTATTATCATTACATACATTTTTTACTGCAGGACCACAAGAAATTAGAGCATGGACCATTCAATTAAATGATACTGCATATGATGCAGCAGGAAAAATACATACTGATTTTCAAAAAGGTTTTATCAAGGCTGAGATTTATCATTTTAATGATTTAATGAATCATAAAAGTGAACTATTAGTAAAAGAAGCAGGCCTAATTAGACAAGAAGGTAGAGATTATGTAATGAAAGATGGAGATATGGTTTTATTTAAATTTAATGTTACTAATTAATAGTATCTTGTTGTTTTTCTTTGCTAGCTTTATATAATTTTGATTTTTCACTATCCGTTAAACCATCCCAACCCTCTAATTTTAGTTTATCTAAAATTTTATCTATATCATTAATATTGACTACTTTTGGCTTTTCTTTTTTCTTTTTAATAAAACGAATTTTAGGAATAATAAATCTACCAAATTTAAGGTATAAATAACCTGCGCAGATGCCACCTAAATGAGATATATAACTAATCCCTCCATCACCAGGAGAAGGGGGGTATTTGATTTGTAATAAAAATAAAATAAGTTGTGAACAAAATAAAATCAATCCTACAGTTTGTGCTTTGCATGGAATAAACCAAAATGATAGCATCCTATTTGGATAAAAATAAATATAAGCAATAATTACTGCAGATATTGCCCCACTTGCTCCAATAGTGGGTAATGGAGAAAAACTAATAAAATAAGCGCACATACCAGCAAACATGCCTGATAAAAAATAAAAAATAAAAAAATTTCTAGTTCCTAAAATTGATTCTATATGCCCACCAAACATCCATAGTATATATAAATTAAATCCTATATGTAATAAATCAAGATGAATAAACATAGAAGTAATTAATTGCCAAAATTTAAAACTAGTAGGACTAACTCCAAAACTTGAAATATTTATCAAAGGATTTAAAAATAAAAAAATAATTATATTTAAAATGCAAATTGAATTAACAGCATTTAATTGAAAATTTTTATTTGGACCATAAAAATCTTTTTTAAATCCATCGCTGCTATACTGATAGCGCATATTAAATAATAATTAATTCTTTAGTAGATTTATTTAATGGTACACATTTATCTTTTTTAATTAAACAATCATCTTCAATCCTTACTCCACCCCAATCAGGTAAATATATGCCTGGTTCAATTGTAATAACATTATTAGCTTTTAATAATTCATCATTATTTTTATGAATTCTAGGTAAAGTGTGTACCTCTAACCCAATACCATGACCTGTTGAATGATTAAAAAATTCTGAATAACCATTTTGATCAATAATGCTACGACATGCTTGGTCAACTGAAGAGCATGAAACATCAGCCTTTGCTATACTAATTCCATTTAATTGTGACTTTAAAACAATATTATAAATTTCTTTATGTTTTTCTGTAGCAGGACCAATTAATAATGTTCGAGTCATATCAGCATGATAACCATTATATAAAGCACCAAAATCCATAACAATAAAATCACCTTTTGTTAATTTTCTATTAGTAGGCCTAGCATGTGGCAGCGCTGAATTTGGTCCACTTGCAATAATTGAATCATAGCTATCTCCTTCAGCACCATTCATTTTAAATAAATATGAAATTTCAGCAGATATCTGTTGTTCAGTCACTCCTGATTTAATTTTCGGAATGATTTTTGTGAATGTATAATCTGTAATTTCAATAGCTGTTTGTAATGATTCAATTTCATATTGATCCTTAATGGCTGCAATATTTTCTATGATAGAATATGTAGGTTGCCAATTAATATGAGAAAAGTTTTGTACTAATCCATTATAATTAGTGTAAGATATATGATTACCTTCAAATGCAATGTTTAAATTATTATTATTAAATAATTTTTTTTTATTAATAGCATCAAAATAATTTGAATCAATAATATTAATATCACAATTTTGAACTTGATCTGATGATTGTTTGATATACCTACCATCAGTAAAAAAATATCCAAATCCATCTATAACTAATAATAATGCAGCAGACCCAGTAAAGCCAGTTAAATATCTAATATTGGTTAAATTACTAATGTAAAAACCATTATAACCACTATCATGAATTTTTGATGATAATTGATCTAATCTATTTTTAAAAATAGGTCTCATGATTTTAATAATTTTGAAATAATTTTATATTCTTGTTTATAAATTTTAATATCAATTTTATTATGATCCTTAAGCATATCAAGCACTAACCCAGCTTGATTATAATTTTTTTGTGCTTTTAATACATTGTAAAATGTATATGAAATAATATTTTTATTAATTTTAAAAGTTGATTCTACTTTTTGAATTATATTTTTTTGCGTTGAATTATAATGATGCAGCCAAAGGTTAGCAAAAGTATTATCAGATTCTTTTTTTAATAAAATATCTATAATTTTTTTTGTTTCATTTTTGCTTCGATTTAATGAATCTCGAATTTCAATAAATAGTCTTAACATTTTAATAGAAATTAAATTATTATTTAAACTCTTGCTTAAAAATTGTTCTGATTTATTAATTTGATTATTTAGTAAATAAATTTTTGCTAACATATATCGTGCATCTAAATTTTTAGAATGTTCATTCAAACCAATTTCGCATACTTTAGCGGCTCTATCTAAATCATTAGATTCAAAATAGATTTTCGCTAATGCAAGGAACTGGGGTGTTTTAAAATTATTAGCAAAAATATTTTCTAATTCTATTTGATTCTGTTGAGAGAGAGTATTCATTATAATTTATCTATTTTCTTTAACCCAATTTTCAATATAATTTTTTGATTCATTAATTGATGAGCCTGGTTTAAAAAGTTTACCAACTCCTAGTTTATAGAGTTTTTTCATATCTTCTTCCGGAATAATTCCACCACCTGTGACTAATATATCACTGATATCTTGTTTTTTTAGCAATTCCATTACCTTAGAAAAAATAGTTAAATGTGCGCCACTTAAAATAGATAAAGCAATAACATCTGCATCTTCTTGAATAGCTGCATTCACAATCATTACAGGTGTTTGACGTAAACCTAAATATATTACTTCCATACCTGCATCACGATACGCTTTAGCTAATATTTTAATGCCTCGATCATGCCCATCTAAACCTGGTTTGGCCATGACTACTCTAATTTTTTTATTCATTTTTTATTATCCATTATAATTGTTACAGGACCATCATTAATAAATTCTAAAAACATTTTGGCCCCAAATCTACCTTTTTCAACATTAATCTCATAGTTTTTTAATTTTTTAATCAATTTATCATATAAAGGTTTTGCTAAATCAGGCTTAGCTGCATTGATAAAACTAGGCCTATTACCTTTATTAATATTTGCTAATAAAGTAAATTGACTCACTACTAATATTGAGCCATTTATATCTATTAATGATTTATTCATTTTATTATTACTATCACTAAAAATTCTTAAATTTGCAATTTTATTAGCATAATAATCAAAATTTAAATCTACATCAGTTGATTCAAAACCAGCTAACAATAATATTCCTTGATTTATGGAAGAATATTTTTTTTTATTAATCACTACTGTTGCTTTTGATACTCTTTGAATTACAAATTTCATGAAGAGAGCCATACATTTTTGTGTCCAATAGTATCTTTTAAATATTTTAAACATTCAGAATCATTTGAAATTAATATATTTGTTGATTTAATTTTATCATATCTGCCTTTATTATTCGCAACATGTAAAATTAAATGACAATCCCCTGGAAATTTATCACCTGCATAATATAATTTATCTATAATTGAATCATCATTTATCTCAAAATTAATTTTTACATTAATATTATTAATTAATTTTTCATTGATATAAGAAATATTAAAAATCTTTTTAATAATAATTTTAAATGCATCATCATCTGTTTTATTAGATGGGTCTCCTTCACAATAGACTATGTTATCATTTACAAGAAAATCTTTATATTTAACATAACTATCATTAAAAATAAATAACTCAACAATTAAACCATTATAACATTCTAATCTACTAATAGACCAAGGATTATTTTTTTTATCGTATAAAACTTTAACATCAAAAATTCTACCTCCAACTTTATATTTATTAAATTTCATTTTTGATGAATCAATAATACCTATATTAGTAAAATTAGTTAAAACATCTAAATATTCTTCTAATGGATTACCAGATAAATAGAAACCTAATACTTCTTTTTCATTGTTTAATTTTTCTTTTTTATTCCAATTCTCAATATTAGGTAATGTAGGATAACTATATGTACTAGAATTTACACCTGAAAATAAATTAGATTGATTTGAATGATGATCATCATGATATCTTTGTCCAAATTTTAATGCGGGTTCAATCAAATTATATAATTGAGCACGATTTCCATCCAAAGAATCACAAGCACCTGATTTAATTAAACTTTCTAAAACTTTTTTATTCATTGCTTGAGAACCAATTTTACATAAATCAAAAATTGTTTTAAACTCACCATTTTTTTTTCTATAATTAACTAATTTTTGGGTAGATTTATATCCAACGTTTTTAATCCCAGCTAAACCATACTCTATAGTATTTGAATTCTTTGCAACAAATTCTGAATTTGATGCATTAATATTTGGAGGTAAAATATCAATATTTAATTTTTTAATATTTCTTAATAACTTAATGATATTATCTGTATTTAAAAGTTCTGATGATAAATTACACGCCATAAATTCAGCTGGATGATGAGTTTTCAGCCAAGCTGTTTGATATGCAATCACAGAGTAAGCAGCTGAATGACTTTTATTAAATCCATATTCCGCAAATTTTGCTAATAAATCAAATATTTCAATAGCTAATTCTTGTGATAAACCATTTGATTCTGCTCCTTTTATAAAATCAATTTTAAATGTTGACATTAAATCTTTTTTCTTTTTACCCATAGCTTTTCTCATTTCATCAGATTGAGCTAAAGTAAAACCACCAATTGTAGAACCAATTTGCATAACCTGTTCTTGATATACAATAATACCATATGTTTCCTTTAAAATTGGTTCCAAATTTGGATGGAGATATTCAATATTTTTAGTATTATGCTTACGTTCTAAAAATTCAGGTATATTAGCCATAGGACCTGGTCTATATAATGAATTCATTGCTATTAGGTCTTCTATGCAATTTGGTTTTAATTTTTTTAAATAATCACGCATTCCTCTAGATTCAAATTG
>CEWO01017146.1_pt1 | contig 18208 bp, 18 predicted proteins | sample 361561 | NCBI WGS metagenome assembly CEWO01 (sample SAMEA2623627, study PRJEB7988) | marine metagenome | isolation source: saline water (ENVO:00002010), including
GGTCAAGGCCAAGGTCAGGGCCAGGGTCAAGGCCAAGGTCAGGGCCAAGGCCAGGGCCAGGGTCAACAAGGCCAGGGTCAAGATCAAGGAAGCCAGTCCGGTCAAGATGGACAGCAGTCCCAAGATGGCGATCAAGGCCAACAGGGACAGCAGCAGGATAACGGGCAAGGACAGCAGCAGGGAGGCGAACAAAGTGGCCAACAAGGCGACCAAGAGAGCCAGGACCAGAATGGTAACAACCAGAATGGTCAGAACCAGCAGCAACAGGGCCAAACCCAAGGTGACAGTCAGGGTCAACAGACCCAGCAGTCAGACCAGCAGCAAAATCAGCAGCTCGACAATCAGAACCAGAACGGAGAGAACGACAACGACGGAGACGGAATTCCAGACGACTTGGATAATGACGATGACAATGATGGCATCCCAGATTCCCAAGACGCAAGTCCGGAAGACCACGATAACGACGGTATCGACGACGCTGAAGACGATGATGATGATGGTGATGGAATTGCCGACCAAGATGAGGTCGACGATGGAAACCCCAACACTGACATCTACGATCACGACAACGACGGCATAAGTGACAACTTGGACTTCGACATCGACAACGACGGCATTGACAACTGGAACGACATTGGACCGAACGGCGAGGATTACTCGCGAGATCACGATAATGACGGGATGGATGATGGTGTAGACACTGACGATGATAACGATGACATCCTAGATGTCGATGAAGCCGACGGCGTCGTAGGGGTCTGGAGGTACGATCATGACAATGACGGCCTTACAGACGTCTTCGACAACGACGACGACAACGACGGTCTATCTGACTGGTTCGAACAGAACGACGGTTGGGACATGACTGGTCAATTTGACCACGATAACGACGGCATCCCAGATCATCTAGATGATGATGACGATGGCGACGGAATTCCTGACGATCTAGAGAACAGCGACTTAACTTAGCTGACTCTTTTTGTTCGGCCCGATGGCTAACGCCATTGGAGACAGGACATCCCGGGGGCGTTCAGTCCCCGGGGTGGACGCAACAGATCAGAAGTCAAACAGTGTTGGCCTACTCTTTGATCTTAATTTTCCCACAGAGCTTAGTCTATCCAAGGCCCTCTTCATCCTTCCATCTCCAAAGCCCCTCTCAATTTGGAGGAACTGGATCATATCTTCCTCGATTGCGGGCCTAGACTGAGGCACGGGGTCATCACCGGTTGGATGATTCAGAAAGAGTGACCTTATCTGTTCCAGGTTATCTGGTAGCTCAAACCCCTTTACAAGAGAGACTTCTTCCATATTGCCATGCTCCTTGATTAGCTTCAAACCTGTTTTTGGACCAATTCCCTTAATCCCTGGATGGAAGTCGGTTCCAATCATTATTGCCAAATCGACCAGTTGGCTGTGAGATATTCCTAGGCCTTCTAACATCTCATCAAGAGATATCATCTCAGCCTGCATTACCCTACCAAACTTCTTCGTCCCGTGAGCAGTGAGATTTCTTATCATAAAGGGAGACCCGTACACAAGGGTATCCCAATCCTGACTAGCGACTGCCCCAACAATTCCCCTCTTGCACATTACCGCTGCCGCTCCTTCGGCTTCCATAGGCGCATCAATCCATACCAGTCCCATACAATCGAAGAGTCGTTTTGTCTCTTCAACCATTTCAGGTGTATATTCCGCTGTTTGTGGACCTAACTTCTTCGCTGCGGAAATGTCTCCCTCCGTTATTGCATTCTCCCACTTACTCTTAGCATCAATTTTCCTTGTTTTCCTATCATTCAGAGTAGCTCGCTTGAGATCATGTGGTTTACCGTCAAATACGAAGATAGGATCTATTCCCTCTGAAACAAGAATTGATGCTCTGTCTAAGAAGCCCATGAGGTGAGAGACTGGCTTGTCATTATAGGATAGTGGCTTACCGTCCTCTCCTGTCATTGAAGTGATGAACTGATACGCATTCAAGAAGACGTCTATCGCCACCCTCTGTCCCGATAAATCGCTTATTTCGATGGGCTTAGCAGGAGCCAAGTCTTTGAGATTACAGCCCATTTCCCACCATCCTCGCTCTCGGGGGCATGTCAAGGCATTTAGGGTTGAAGTTCTAGTCATCGACTGGAGGGGAGCATGTTGAGTCTCGCGTTGGTTGGAATGGGCTGGCATTCTTGGCTCTTCAGAGAGGAAATGAGTGCTTTACTGGGAGATGTCAGTACCTTACATCCTCGTATCGTTACTTGTGATGCAGGAGATGAAGATATCTCGAAATTATCCGGGTCGGCACTTCTGGACGAAGTACTACTTCTCGGGGGGCATTCTAGATTTCCAGATTCTTCGGAATTGCAGGATCTACTCTGTAAGAAGATTGGGGATTGGGGCATTCAGAACATTGGCGAGGGAGATTTTGCTGTTCGAACTAGGAAGATAGGTGAGCTTCCAAATTCGATTAGTAGTAGGAGGTTTGAAGAGGTCGTAGGAAGAGTTGTTTCCTCTAGTGGGAGAGAGGTCAATTTAGAATCACCATCTAATGAAATTACCATAATTATTGCTGGCTCTAACAAGGGAGATTCCCATCCAGAGCCTTTCGTTTTTAGAGATATAATGGTCGTATGGGGATTGAGCGTAAGGGACTGGTCCAAGGAAGATTTCTCAGGTAGATCTCCAACAGAGAGGCCTTACTTCAAGCCAGTATCACTGGAGCCCAGACAAGCCAGACTTCTGATATCATTGTCGAATATCCCGGGAAGAGAAATCGGGACAGTAGTGGATCCGTTCTGTGGAACGGGAGGAATAGCAATAGAGGCCGCATTACAGGATATCGAGGTTCTAGCTAGTGACTTGGACTCTAGAATGGTCGAGGGCACTAGAGAAAATCTAAGATGGCTTGAGAAGGATGGTATAGTGAAGAAATGGGATGCATCTGAGCTCTCTAAATTATGGGGAGAAAGGCAGGATTGCTCATTTGTCTTCGATCCACCTTATGGGAGGAGTTCTTGGAAATCTGACGATTCATTAGAGATTTTTCTCAGCGTTCTGAGAGAGGCGAAAAAAATAGATGGGCGAGGAGTGGTTTCCACTATGCTTCCATCTGGACCTGATTCATTAACATCAGAAAGCGCTGATGATTCAATAGTTATGGGGAGGAAGTGGTCAGAATTATTGGGAAAAATAGGAGACATAGGATGGAATGTTCATCTTTTCTGTCCTGTTAGGGTTCACAAGAGCCTAGTAAGGGTAATTGTGGTCTGTCATCCGGCGGATTGAAAATGGAAGAGCTATCGTCTATGGTTGGGCGATTGGTGTAGTCTGGATATCATCTGGCGCTTCGGACGCTAGGACACGGGTTCGAATCCTGTATCGCCCACCACTACTTGCCCCAGCGAGTGATATCGTCTCCTCCAGAAGTGAATGTCTGTATCTTAGTGAGTCCACATTCTTTGAGGGAGCCTTCATCGAAAGCCCCCCTTGCCCCCTCTAGTTCGATTTGGGATCTGCATATATGCGCCATGTCTACAAAACCGGATTCAATGAATCTGTTCCAAGTATCGGCTCCCCCTTCCACCAACAGAGTCTGAATTCCTCTGTCTCCCAGCATATCAAGGATACGAGATATTGGAATTTCACCATCGGAATCTGCCATCACTAGTCTCTCAACGTGTTCATGGTCTTTTTGCAACTCTGGTTCTGAGGTGTGAATAAGGAGAGTTTCTGACTCTCTGTCGGATATTACTCTGTGACTATCGTTAACCTTGCAACTTGGATCGATAATAACTCTCAAAGGCTGTTTTCTTGGGCCCATTTCGACCCCTCTTACGGTGAGTGAGGGATCGTCTCTGAGTACTGTGTTAACCCCTACGAGAATAGCCATCGATTCGGCCCTAAGTTCGTGAACGAGCCTGAGAGATTCCTTTGAGGAGAATCGTACTGGCTCCAGATCTATGCCACGATCAGTGAACCCGTTAGAATCCAAAGCGGCCTTGATTGTCACGAATGGCCTTCTATTCTGGCACCAATGCATGAATGGCCTCATTTGCTGGTTACATTCTGATTCTAGTATTCCAGTACTGACTTTTACGCCATTCTTCTCTAGTGAATCAGCCCCGTTTCCCCTAACAGTTGGGTTTGGATCCATGGAACCTATTACGACCCTCTCTATTCCGGCCCACAGAAGAGCCTCAGTACAAGGAGGGGTACGGCCAAAGTGATTACATGGCTCTAGAGTGACAAATGCAGTAGAGCCCTGGGTAGGCACCCCTCTGGATTCTGCATCGGCAATGGCCATCTGCTCAGCATGTAAACCTCCAATATGATCATGCCACCCCTCTGCGATTACCTCTCCATCCCTCACTAATATACAACCGACTCTAGGGTTGGGTAGCACCTTGTGCCCACCTCTTGATCCTAGCTCAAGCGCGAGACGCATGAATTGGTCATCTTGGTCCATTTATGCCCAAACGCGATACTACCTTCGCTATCATATCTTGCTTCGGCAGTATTGAAGTCCTATGCTAGCACTCGCTAGCATGTGACACGAGTGGCGTGTATTGTCAATCCAAATGCCAGAGACGGTAAGCTAGGGAGAAATTTTCACAAAGTGGAAGAGTCTCTGGAGTCCTCTGGAATAGATTTTGAGGTGTTCATGACAGCAGGAAAGGGGCATGCCATAGAGATTTCCAGCGATTTGAGAGGAAGTGACTACGATTTGGTGGTAGCAGTGGGAGGCGATGGAACTGTTCATGAGGTTGCTAACGGAATTCGTGGTTCTGAAATGAGGCTTGGAGTTATTCCAATGGGGAATGGTGATGATTTTGCTAGATCAATTGGAGTACCTCTCAACGATATAGAAGGAGCCATCTCGATACTGAAAGAGGGAGTAGACTATTCTGTAGGGGGAATAAGAGTTGAGGGCCTAAGGGCCCCGGAATACCCTGGTATTCCCTCTCCTAAACACTATCCTGTCACTGGAAACCCTTCTAGAAAGGAGAATCTTGTACGCTGGTGTTTTCTAGAGTGCGATGGTGGTGTGACGTCTTCCATCAATAGGATGAAGGATGAGGGACACTTCTCATGGATAAGTGGTCAGAAGAAATATACATTCCTAGCAATAAAGGCCATACTTGGCTGGAAGAGTCAAATGGCGTGGATCAAGGTTGATGGCGGGCCCGGTAGGAAAGTGGATCTAACCGGACTTTTCGCTATGATGCAAGCAGAGACTTTTGGAGGAGGTTACAAGGTAGCCCCCGGAATGCATCCTTTTGGGGACAGTTCCAAAATCGTCCTAGGTTTTGGACTATCGAAGAGTCAGATGCTCAGGGTCATGGGACCTCTGGAGAAAGGTAAGCATGTGGGGAAGTGGGGCAAGATAACCATGGAATCTTGTAGGAGCTTTGAGATTAGTGCCTTGGACAAGGATGGTAATCCCACAGAAGAGCATGGGCACGATCCTCCTCTATTCATCAGCTTGGATGGTGAGATATCAATGACTACTCCGGTCAAATTTGACTTTCATACCAATGTCCTGAATGTTAGAGGTGGAACAGATCCCCCTAACTTAGTAAAGAATGGATAAATTTGATGGCGCAGACGGAGAGATTTGAACTCCCGAGTCACAAGGACACCGGATTTCAAATCCGGCGCTATACCAGGCTAAGCGACGTCTGCAGCGAGTATGCGAATAGGTACTGGCCATGAAACCTTTCCATCAGTAGGTTCCGGGTCTACACCATGCTGGAAGGCCGGTTGTAGCCTCAGGATGAGTTAAACCAATGAATAGGATCATTATGATTATGAAGAATGATGGGAACAATGCTGTAACTGTAAGAATGCCTGAGTCCTCTTCTCCATACAAGTGCATGAATATCAGCGCTATCATAATGAATTTCGGAATAGCCACAACAGTTAGTATCATCAGAGTATAGTTGCTGAATATGAAAATTCTCTCGTCTGGGAGATGGAATCCTACAGCAACCACTTCAATCAGGGTTAATACCATCAAACCAATGAAGTTCATCCAGTATGGGTCTTTTCCAAGTATAGTATAATGCGCCAATTTATCACCTCAGTACAGATAGAAGAACGGGAATACGATGACCCATATCAGATCAACGAAGTGCCAGTAGAGTCCGAAATACTCTATTGAAACAGCATTTTCAGGAGTATATCCTCCCCTGCTGGCCTTGAATGTCATATACATTAGTCCGATTATTCCACCAAGTACGTGGACCCCATGAGTACCTGTTGTTACATAGAAAGTGGATGCACTGACTCTGATGTTAGCCATCATCTGTCCTCCAGAGTGGGTTCCTGACTCCATCATCGCATAGAGCTCGGTATCATGAGATATCCCATGGCCATGATCGGCTAGGTATGCAGTATCATAGTAGTGGTGCTGATAGCTATCGGCATTGATCAGGTATCCTTCGGCATACAGAGATTTGATTGTGGTATCTCCGTGATTGTACTCTGCAAGGAATTCTGGAAGCGGGAATCCCATGAACCACTCAATCATCTTTAGAGTCAGGAAGAGTATCGCTAGTACTGTTGTAGCTCCCAAATACCTAGTGACTAGCTTCGTTCTTACCTTATGATCCAAATCTACCTTCTTAGCATACCTCAATGCCTGAACCACGGTGAATGAGGAAACTATGAGGGCGAAGGTGTTTATCGCACCGGGTGCTATGTGGAACCACGATGAAGAAATGAGATGTCCTGCCGGCTCGAAGCAGGTGACTGATGTTCCCTCGACCCACTGTCCTGACTCGAAAACTGACTCGCAAGACTCAATACCGAATCTGTATCTCATGTAAGTACTGAACAGTGAGGTGAAGACCATCATCTCAGACATTAGGAATATCCATACTGATACCTTCCTGATGTCTATGCCCCTAAATGGAGTTCCAGTCGCCTTGGGCTCGTAGGCACCATCGAATGAGATGTCTTGGCGCCAGAATATTGCTAGGCCGAACATAATTATCGCAAGACCTGCGAAGACTATTGCTATCGAGCTTGCATCTACCATTTCTCCCCACCTGTAGACTCCAGCTACAGAGAAGAGGAAAATTCCGATTCCAACGCTCATGATCACAGGCGACCAAGAGTTGTGAGGTGCACCATGACTCCAATCGTGAGGCCCCCACGCACTTGGATGGTGGTCATCATGAACGCTCAATGGGTCACCTCCTCTGTATCTTCCTCGCTTACCATAAGTCTACTGAATAGTTTGCTAATCGTTCCCGGCTCATTGGCAATGTGCTCATTAGCGTCTGTGAGTACTGGTAGATTATGTGGATCGAAGCTTGGAGTAGGAGGTGGGGATGTCGTCATCCACTCGAAAGACCATCCTCCCCATGGGTCAGGAGGAGCCTTTTCGCCCCTGATAAGAGTCTTGATCATATTTGCCACCATAATGAAGTTAGAGAAGAAGAATATGAATGCGGCTACTGATATGAACATGTTCCAACCAGTGGCCTCTATCGGTAGTGCGCCCATTGCCTCCTCCGTAGAGACGAAGTATGTATGATGTCTTCGTGCCATTCCCCATACTCCCAACCTGTGCATAGGCCAGAATAGAGCATTGTATGAGATGAAGCCAATTAGAAAGTGCAGAACTCCTAATTTCTCGTCTAGCATCCTACCGGACATCTTGGGGAACCAGTAGTAGATTGCGGCGTAGAAACCGAAGACTGTTCCACCAACGAGAACATAGTGGAAGTGAGCAACTACGAAGTATGACTCATGGAGATGAAGGTCCATAGCGATTGAAGGGAAGAACATCCCTGAGATTCCCCCTAAGGTGAAAGTAACTAGGAAACCTAGGGTCCAGAGCGTATGTGTCCTGTATACAAGAGAGCCTCCGTGCATGGTCTTGAGCCAGTTGAAAATCTTGATTCCGGTGGGAACTGCAACTAGCATTGTGGTTAGCATGGTCACGAATCTTAGAGTTGGGCTCATGCCACTGGTAAACATGTGATGACCGTAGACAATGAATGAAACTACACCAATTCCTGCCATTGCATATACCATTGATCGATATCCAAAAATGGACCTTCTAGCACTGGTAGCTATGACCTCTGAAATAACTCCGAAGGCAGGCACTATGACCACGTATACTTCAGGGTGTCCGAAGTACCAGAAAAGATGGCTCCAGAGAAGAGGGTCTCCTCCTGCTGAAACATCATAGAAAGCTGTACCAATTACCCTATCCAGGTACACCTGAATAAGGCCGATTCCGAAAGCTGGAATTGATAAGAACAGCATTAGGTTGGCAATTAGTATTGACCATGTGAATAATGGCATCTGTAGCCACCCCATCCCTGGGGCCCTCATGACAGCTATTGTTGTAAGGAAGTTTATTCCTGTCAAGGTGGAGGAGGCCACCAGCATTATCTGGCCTGCCACCCACATAGTTGTACCCATGTGTGCTGTCTCACTGACTACATATGGGGCATATCCAGTCCATCCAGTATCAGCACCAGAGCCTGAAAAGACACCAGTGAATATCAGCAGGGCCCCGACTGGTTGTAGCCAGAATGACATTGCATTCAGTCTGGGTAGAGCCAAATCAGGAGCTCCGATCTGGAGCGGAACCATCCAATTCGCAAACCCATTAATTAGAGGCATTGCGGCCAAGAATATCATAGTCGTACCGTGAAGAGTGAAGAACTGATTATACTGATCCTGAGTAAGGAAATCGTTACCCGGTACTGACAGCTGTATTCTGATCATCATAGCCATGATTCCCCCTACGCCTAGGAAGAATAATCCGGCTACGAAGTACAGGGTACCGACTTTCTTGTGGTCAGTTGTAGTAAGCCAGTCTGCTATCCAAGGTGCAAAGTAATCCCATGTGAAAGACTCTGGATTTGTCCTGTAGAAGACATATGCCAGTGTGAATGCAAGAAGGATCGCGGAAACTACGATCAAGGTTGAAAGGACGACGAATGGATCGGCTTCTTCCAGAACTAAGACTGGTGGGGACACCTTAGCAGTGAGTTTGTTCCACATATCACCAGAGCTTCCTCCATTTGCCCCATCTGCATTTCCATTGACCGAGTTTGTATGGAGGATGAATTCTATGTTCCTGTCAGAAGAGGGCGACGTCCAAGTCATGGTCCATGTTGTCTGATCGTTTCCTGCTTCTGTATGGCTTACCTCGTTGGGACTGTATGATTGGACAGTAGCATCTGATGGTGAAAGCTCGCCGTCACTCACCCAGAGGTTGAATCCTCCTTGGTTTGCGTTGGATGGACTAGCTGGCCCTCCCACGAAAGAGACTACGATTTCATAAGACTCAGAGTAATTATACTGATCCGGGAGTCCTGTGATTGAAGGGATGACTTCGGAGCTAGTAGTTGCTCCATGACAATTACACCCGGAGTCCTTAACACCCTGAATTCCAGTTGGGTATGAAACCACTGCAGGTGAAACTATCATCGCCATTGCGATGGCAGATAGGACAAGTAGAGTTCTTGCTGACTTCCTATTCATTCAGTCATCTCCTATTGATGAACTACCAGTTTTCCTGCCATGACGGAGTGTGCATCTCCACAGTATTCGGTACAGAGTATGATTTGATCGTCTACGACATCACTTATGGGAAGCCAGAGAGTTGTAGGCCAGTTGTATTCGGATGGCCCTATCTGAGCCCCATATAGCACATCTTCCTTGACCCCCATTCCAAGGAACCATGGGGCGTGAGTAACATCCTCTGACCTCATGTCAGCCAGATAGGTTTCGCCAGTCTTCAATGAAAGTAGTGGCACGGTTCCGTAAACCTCTATATTGTCACTTCCAGTATCACAAATCTCGGTGGGCAGATCAAGACAGTCGAACGCCCAGACCCACTGCTTACCGGTTATCTCGATAACATGGTAGCACTCAGAGGTAACTACTCCGTATTGATCTAATTGATTGTTGGAGGATTGCCCTTCCTCGCATTCTTCGCCGTGGTATCCATCCTCTCCAGTCTCGGACCAGACGGCATCCAGTGGAACCCATGAGACGTATGTTAGCCATACTATGAGTATGAAGGGAGCAATAGTCCATGCCACTTCGAGTCTCATGTCGTCGTTGTGCTTTGGAAATACACCCACTGCAATCTCATCAGGATTCTTGTAGTCATCAGCGTCTTCAGAACGGTACCAGAAAGAGTGATGATACAACCAAGTGAATGTAAAAACAGAGACTAAAATTGATATCACAATGTAGTAGTCCCAAAGGCCCTGAAAAAGAGTGCTCTGGATGGTCAAGACACTACCCGTATCGACGGGTATGAATTCCCCTCATAAGGGATACGGATGAAAGCCCTGAGTAATTGTTCCAACTGAATGGGATAACTACAAAGAAAAATCGCCCTTATCGAGCCATGATGAACCATAATGGCTCCGGGGTTAATGAAAAGAGCTCGGGCCCTCATGATAGAGTTTCTAGATTTCAAAAGGCCTCGAAAGTAATTCAGATTTCTATCCATAGAAACGCTCCTGTGGAAATGGGTGGTTGCGACTGTCCTGTATTGGTAGAGGGGATCAACGATGTTAAGACCCTGAGGGAATTGGGATTCGTGGGGCTAGTTGAGAAGGTGAATAGAGGGTGGCCCATTCCAAAGTTAGTGGCATATCTGCACAGTACCTATGGAGTCAGGAACTTGGTAGATGGTCAAGGTTCGATAATTGTTCTAATGGACTGGGACAGAACTGGGAGGAGACTCCAGAAATCTATCAGAGAGCGTCTTGAGTCATTGGATGTAAAAATCGATGAGGGCCTAAGAACGGAGTTGATGAAGACCATGAAGCCAGAAGGGAGGACTGTTGAGTCGTTACGCCCTCATGTAGCATCCATACTTTCTGAGATGAGTGAATTTTAGGCTACTCTGGAGCGACGGTGGTCGTCTCTTTGACAGTATTCAGGACTAATTGAGTGAGAGACCTCTCGATACCATCGACAGACATGACGTTCTTGATGAGATCATCCAAGTCCTCCCTATCCTTAGCTCTAGCAATAATCATGGAGTCATAGTCCCCTGTGACATCATAAACACCACATACTCTGTAGTCTCTGGAAATCTTCTCCTGTATCTCTATTAATCTCCCTTTTTCTATTCTCAGGCCTATGACCACATTCAAACTCCATCCTACCTTTTCAGGATCTAAACTTACCGAGTATCCGGTAATTATCCCACTATGCTCCATCCTGTTTACCCTGTTACTAACGGTCCCCAAGGCCACCCCCACTTCCTCTGAAATCTTCCTTAGAGATGCTCTGCCGTCTTTCTGCAGCACATGGATTATTTTTCGATCTGTATCGTCTATCATCTAACCACCGGGAAATCCTATTGATGGGGTCAGGCTAATGAACATATGTGACATAATTTCAAGAATCACTGTTCGCTTGTTCAGACTAGTCTTCAGTACCAATCCCCAAGCCTCTCTGTTTTCTCTTGATCAATATTTCTTGCTGGTTGAGCATTATTGATACTTTTCCACCCACCCATATAGGCAATCCTTCGGTTTCGGAAACAAGAATATGACCTCCTCTGATTTCCTCGGAGATTCCTGTTTCCCCTATTTCTAGTAATTGAGACTGTAGCAAGGAATCGATCGTATCTTCGCTCACTACTGTTATTCCCTTACTCATGAAGGATGAGAGTTCGAAAGCTGCCTTTCCGGTTATTCGTTCGGGCTTTTCCTTTCTGACTCTAGCGACCTCCCTGCCTAAGTGTAGTACCTTGAGTGGTCTCCATCTCTCCCCTGGGATAGTAATCCTTCCATTTCTTATCTTTCTCTCGCCAGACCATATCTCCTTAGCCTGCGGATTCGCCCAGAGTATCTTTTTTCCCCTCATCCAAAGATTCTCGGGCATACTACCCCATCTATCATCAAGTCTGTTACTCATTTCTTTAGTGATTGGCTGAGGCGAGCTTTTGATGTCGGGGTTTACCTCATCGGGAGATTTGTAGAACTTAGAATCCTGAGGCTCCGCGGTTAAGTCTCTGGACTTCTGTATTACAGAAATGAAGAAACCCCCGGCTCCTACATCATCGTGCCAAATTCTCATACACCTCTTCAAGGATTCGGAAATCTCATTTTCAACAGGTGACGTCATCGATGGCTCCAGGGAAATATTCGTCGAAGATTCAGCCTCGTCGTCAATATCGGGCCATGAAGAGAATCCATGTCTTCCAGGTAGATTGGGAAGAATTTCCGATACTGGAAGAAGTTCCAGGTTATTCTCAGTCCTGATAATCTCAGCCACCACTGCCTCGTTCTCGATGGGGTCAAGGGAACAAGTTGAGTATACAACACGTCCACCTGGCTTAGCCAGACCGACTGCCTTTCTCAATAGGCTAATCTGCAAATCATGCAGTGACCTTCCCCCTTGAGGACTCCACTTGCCCCATACCTCCGGATTCTTCCTGGTTGTCGCGGAGCCCGTACAGGGGGCATCTACGAGTATCTTGTCGAATCCATTCAATGGGACCTTGGGAAGATGCCTTCCATCGTGATTGATTACTATGGTCGCTCTTGATGAGTGCCTCTGTATATTTGACACCAGTGTATTGGCTCTAGAATTAGAAATCTCATTGGCGAATACGACACCGCTATCTCCGAGACACTCTGCGATTTGGGTCGTCTTGGAACCGGGAGACGCACACATATCTAGAACTGTCTCACCTGGGGTTATGTCCATTGCTAGGACGGGTATCATGGAGACTAGTTCTTGACGCGTGACCCTGCCTGTCTCGTGTAAGGCCTTCAGTAGCTCTCTAGTCTGCCCCTCAGCGGAACCTCTCGTGAAAGGCATCTCCCAAGCACTTCCAGGACCTTTGAACCACTCAATCCTATTGGCACCGGAATCTGAGAGCCACTCCTCAACCCATTTCCTATCGCTTCTCAGAGGATTGACTCTTACTGTCTCAGGGAGCCTGTCAAATGAGCTCTTGAGCCATTCCTCTGGATCTGTCCGCCAGCTGGCAACGGCCTTGAGGAGGAGGCTTGATGATGCCAGCTCAGACCAGGGCTTCTGAGAGTCTCCCATAACACTCCGACTGGGCGTTGTCGAATCAATGGCTCGTATCGATTGGCTGGTGGTTCTGGCCTTCTGAAACGTTTGTTCTCCAGTGTAAATTCCGTAAACGGTTAAACATCAGATGAGGAGCTCACGAATTGCGGCGTTGCCGCAGATGGGATGCTATGAGGACACTGAGGAGAAGAATTTCTAGAAATGCTGGAGAACGAGTGAGTTTGGATCAGGGCAAATCGGCTAGAAAGCTGGTTGAGCTGGTTGAGAGGGCTCAGACAAATGGCCTGGATCAGGGGCCTTTGTCTCCTGTAGAGGCGTTGGTAACTATAGAAGGCGAAGATTGGGTATGGCAAATTGTAGATCATGAGGTTCTGGAGATGCTGAGTCACAGACTAGTGTTCCAGAGTGAAGTTGGATCTAGGAGAGAAATTCTGATGACCGCTGGCTTGGAGACAGCTGTTAGTGCGGCTTCTAAGATAGTTGAGCTAGATGGCGGATGTGTTCTAATCGAGACGCTGGAGCCTTGATTGGAGCCTTAGCGGGCTTGAAATACTGTAGGCAGGTCCGGCGGTTCAATGGCGAAGGAGAAGAAGGGGAGTGGAATCCAGCAAGCCGCTGGTTTGATTCGATACTTCGATGAGGAGTCAGAGGATGCAATTCAGATTTCCAAGACCATGATTTACGTGGCTTGCTTTGTGTTTTCCATCACAATTTATCTTGCTAATCACAATGTCCTATCATGGCTAGGCGATACAATAGGCCTGTAGGACTATTCCTCGGATAGATCGACGAATGGTATACTATCGTCTTCCTCGTGATTACGCTCAATTTCTATCGAGGCATACTCTGATGATAGGACCTCTGTGCTAGGGTCCGCCTCAATCAGTGCGCTATTGGCCCGCCCCAACGCCCTCTCTACGGCAGGTGCGTTTCTGTCCATCAGTGCGGCACTTGCTTCTTCAAGTGCGAGTGAGGCCCTACTCAGTGAATCCTGATCGCCATTTGACGATTCTAGGTCATTGACTCTTGCTTCCAGCTCTCCAATCTGTGATTTCATATCATCAGAGGCCCAACTTACTAGATCCATCCAATTTCTTTGATGCTCTTTGGATTTGGTGCCTGTGACTCTTTCAAACCTCCTGAGCCAGAATGGCTCCCATGGATTCCTACCCAGGGAGGCCACCACATCATGAATGCAGCGAGCTCTTTCGGTGAGGGGACCAGTTATCTCTATCTTATTGTAGAAGCATTTGGCGAATAGTCCGAACCCCCAGTATGAATCGCTGGTTATCTTCACTGAAACATCACCAGATGATGAGATCAGCTCCCACCTCTGCTCATCATATCCTAGCTCAGATGGGAACTGTGGAGGATCATGCGGACCTAGGAATCTCAGGACGGCCTTTGCGACGTCTCCCAGAAAGACCGCCCTTCCTTTGCCGGGCCATGACTCTGCTCTGAGATATCCTTCACCGTCTATCTTCATTCTTGGGTCTCCATCCAAAACTTGGGCGTATAGCAAAGATGAGCGAGCATTCATTGCTGGTCCTGAGTCAGGGTCCACGACTCATGGTGAGGGGGCTATGATTCAAGGTTACTGGCCGAGTAATTGCTAAGTCCCTCCTGATATCAGGACATTTGTGCCTCGCAGGAAGTATGGACGTCTTCAGAAGGTGGTGGACCATCCTCCTCGTGACAACTGCAGCAGATGCAGATCCGGCAAGTATTGTCCGATTCCGGGACACCAAGGAAACGAAGCGGGGGCGGCTAGGGAGTGGAAAGGCCCCGATTCAGTGGATAAGCGTACTAACAAGAAGAATCCAGCCAAGAAGTGATGTTTACTCGATTTGAGTGATTGCTTCATATCCATTCTTATTTCTAATCTCAGAGAGCTCATTTTCAAACGAGGGGGTCGCGATTGGAGGCGTTCTCTGAGCTCTGTGGTAAATTTCCCTGAGAGTCTGGTCGCCAATTTCCAGGTAAACCCTTGTGGTCGCTATACTGGAGTGTCCTAGTAATCTCTGAATAGTAACCAAGTCAGCTCCCCTCTCAAGCAATCCGGTTGCGAATGTATGTCTTAGAGTGTGGGGGCTCAGTCTAGAACGAGGGATATCGGAGTCATCTGCTAACCTGTCTACTAGTTTCTGAACAGAACGGGGGTTCATCCTTCTTCCTCTGCTGGACAGTAGCAGTGCCCTCTCTCCGTCATCAGTACCCGTAAGTCTCGCTCTTGACTTTCTGATTGGTAGCCATGATTCTACAGCCCTCACTGTAGCAGACGTGAATAGGACCGTGCGGTCTTTTTCCCCCTTTCCTCCGATAACCAATGCAGACAGGTCATCTAGGTCTATGTCTTCTATATCCAGACCACAAAGTTCGGAAACCCTCAGACCGGTATCAAGGAGGATAGTAACTATCGGTGAGGAAAGGGGGTCTTCTGAGTTATTAGATGCCTCCCTCAGACGGGAAAGCTCCGCCCTTCCAAGGGTCCTGGGGAGTGATTTTCTCTTGGATGGCCTCTGAATCCAGTCGGGAACTCCATGGCCCAGCCACTTCAGGAGATGGGAAGTTGCAGCTATCCTAGCATTTAGAGAAGATGGGCTAAGACTTCCCAGAGTATTCATCCAGGCATCCATCCTCCCCTTCTCAGGGTTAGCTAACTGATGGAATTCACCGACAGGCATCTGAGAGAGGAGGTCCCAAGACTTCTCTTCCTCCCCTGGAAGTTTGGTTAAGCTGAATGTTTTAGCGGAGAGTGTGTATGCTCTGATCGTATGCTTACTCTTCTTCTCTATTCTTAGTTGCTGGACCCAGCAGTCATACCAAGGAAGTGCTGAGAGTCTTTGCAGTCTGATCGGTAGCGCGGACTTCCTGTCGGAATCCGATAGAAAAATTTGCTCGTTTCTATCCCCCTCTCGGTAAGTCATGTTCTCGCCTCCAACCGCAAGCGGTCGTGCATCCCTGTCCCTTTGGACGCACCCAAGCTAGCTACCGAGGTATTGAATGCTTCTCTAGACCTAATCTGTAAAGATGGGGTTTCACGACTGCTATTGGTGCCGTCAGACCTCTCCTGTTGCTCCCTGATTGCCTTTTTCTGAGCCTGGATTTTCCTTCTTCTCATGACTCTGCTCCTTTGAGTCGTGGAGTCTGATTACGTTGTCTACTATCCTGCTTGCCACATTCACTCCGGATGCGGCCTCTATTCCCTCTAGACCCGGGCTCGAGTTAACCTCTAGAACAAGTGGCCCCCTGTCTGACTCGAGCATATCCACTCCTGCTATCTCGAGTCCGAGAATGTTAGCGGCCTTGCATGCTATTTCTGCATATCTCTCAGATATTTCCAAACGCTCGACCTCTCCTCCCAAGTGGAAGTTAGACCTAAATTCACTGCCCTTGGCCTTCCTCCTCATTGACGCCACTACCTTTCCACCTACTACAAAGGCACGGATATCCTGGCCATGTGACTCTCTGATGTATTCCTGAACGAGAGGTCTGAGCCCCCTCTCTAGCATCTGGTAGACGAGCTGTCTGGCCTGTTGTTCGGTATGAGCTAGGAACACGCCTGAGCCATGAGTTCCCTCGTGTGTCTTGATGACGCAAGGAGCCCCCCCCACTCTTGCGACGGCTCGCCTAGTGCCTTGCCAAGTAGCGACAGATGCAGTAATCGGTATCGGAATGCCTCCTTCATTCATCATTTGAGACGCACGGAGCTTGTCCCTACTACTCTCAATTCCGTTACCTTCGTTGAGTACAATTACTCCCATTCTCTGAAATGCCCTGACCACAGGGACCCCTATCCTGGTTATTGAGTGGCCAATCCTAGGGATTACCGCATCACAATCTACAGGCCACCCCTTGTAGGATATCTCGACTCCGTTATCACCTACTTCGACATCGAGTTTCACAGGATCTATGATCTGTACGTCCCAACCCGCCGCCTGTGCTTCCTCGAAAATCCTCCTCGTACTGTACAGGCTAGGTGCCCTGGACAGTATGATTAGGCGCGGTTCCATGATTCTCGCGCTCAGAGGGGACTTCTTGAGTATATTGTCTTGCGGTATATCCAATAACAGCCCATAGCGATATAATTAGTGTTCATAATGGCGAAGGAATTGAAAGGCCCGGCATTCGGCTGGAGTACGATAAGGATGTCTCGGAGCGACGCACCAACACACGATGAGCTCTCTTCGATGAAGGTCGATGAACTTCGAGAGAAGTGTAGTGAGCTAGGCCTTATGGTGTCTGGTAAGAAGTCTGAACTCATCCAGAGGATACTAGATCAATATGATCCGAGAGATGCTGAGATAATTGATTACGATGCCCCAGGCAAGGTCATGGAAAAGAATACTGATGGACAAGTGGGAGATGCTGTAGATCGCCTGCTGGCCAGATTCGAGGGGAAGGAAGATGTTGCAGAGGCCGATGTAGTGGAAAGCCCGGTAAAGGAAGCCGTTGTTTCGAATGATGAGCTCCCTGAAGGTGCCCCTGAGATTCCAGAAGAAGGCCTTCCGGAGGGTTGGACCTTGCAACAGTGGGCTCACTATGGTAGTGAGTGGTTGGAAAGAGGGAGGAGGGAGGGTGTGCCAGTGCCCGCTCCCGAAGAAGACGAAATTATGGTCGCAGATATAATGGAGGAGCCAGATATTACAGAATCTGAGGATGATGATACTTGGAAAATTCCCGAGCAGGGTCAATCAGCGTCCCCTATGGCTAACGCACAGGATAGTTCTTCGATGGTCATTGTACTTCCTTCGTTTGACTCTCTATTCGAAAACTGGAAACCTATCTCAGCTGTGATAGTGGCTGTTATGATTGCAGGGGGTGGGGCGTTCTACATACTTGGAGCGGATTCCTCCTTCCAAGCCAGGCAACTCAAGTATGGTGATGAGATGACTTTCACCATAGATGACGGAATGATTAGCATAATGGGAGATGAAATGATCTCCCTAGTCAGGGATGCGGCCTCGCCAAGCGCCTTGGACGAAATTTGCGAGGAGATATCTGTTGAGATTGTATCAGGCTCTGGTTCCTCGGTAATGAGAAAGGGGTCTCTTTCAGACCTTCAGAATCCTGGAGACCTCTCTTTCGTAGGAGCTGTTTCTTCACCCGATGCCTATGGAAGAGACAATTTAGCGGCAGAGCACACTCTAGATTACGATCTAGATATGGATCTCACATTCAG
>CEWO01376955.1_pt1 | contig 18171 bp, 20 predicted proteins | sample 361561 | NCBI WGS metagenome assembly CEWO01 (sample SAMEA2623627, study PRJEB7988) | marine metagenome | isolation source: saline water (ENVO:00002010), including
TTAAGAGCATGAAAGCAATCAGGACAAGCGTTAGTGCAATTTGCATGGACCTGCTTTTTTCCAATTCCCCATTTCTTGAATAAGAACAAAACAATTACATATATAATAAGAATAATAAAAATTATTAAAAACTCATCCATATTAAAATAAGTATACTAAAGTTAATATTTAATTTTCATCGAGTCAAATATAATGATTTTTTATTTTAGAGTACTACTATTAGTATGAAATACTCTTTAAAGTGTTGATTTTTATTCAAAAGTAAAAGATAGCATCCATCCATTTGTGCTAAGTCGATTAATTGACTTAGTATAAATAGACTCATCTTGCGAAAGTAGATTTAAGAATCCATGTGATAGCTTTATTTGAGGTGAGAACTTAAAATACTCAAGGTAGAAATCAATTCCAAATCCAATTTCTCCCATTAAATCATTTTCCATAAGCTTTACAATTTCTTGCCCTTCATCATCAATTTGATCTTTTGAGGCAATATCCATGCTGTATTTGATACCACCAACCACATAAGTTCTAAAATTGTTATACCTAGCTGATTTGTATTTGATATAAATAGGAAAGTCTATTAGTGTTGATTCAATCTTTTTGATACGGTTATCGTCAGTATTTAGACTGTCAGCAAAGCCATAATATAAATGTCTTTCTCCAAATATAAGCGCTGGAACAAAACGTAGATCAGTATACTTCCCTAATCTTAAATTTGAGACAATCCCTAGATTAAATCCTTTTTGACTTTTAGAATAAAGAGTTTTTAAAGTATCATTGGTTATAGTATTAGCATTCTTCTTGATATTAAAATTTAGATTGTTTATTCCAAGAGTAAACCCAAAATGTAGTTTCTTGTAATCATACCTGATTAAGTTTTGAGGTTTTTTTATCCTTTGTGCAGTAGCACTTATTGTTCCAAGAAGAACAAAAGATATGAATAGATATTTAATTAGAGTCTGCATCACGCCCTAAACGATTAGGAGATTATTTTATTGCAATGTAAAGGGATACAATGCCTAATGTTAGCGGGATATGCTTACACTTTTTAAATCCAGCATTTTTGAGTTCAGTAATAAATTTATCTCCAGAGGGGAATGCGTCAACAGAATCTGGTAAGTATTTATAAGCATTTTTGTCTTTGGATATAAAATATCCAATTTTAGGTAATAAATAATGAAAATACAATTTGTAGAGTTGTTTTAATGGAAAATATTTAGGTGTTGAAGGCTCTAAAATTGCAACCATGCCATTATTTGATAATACCCTGTGCATTTCTTTAAGTCCTTTTTGTAGGTTCTCAAAATTTCTAACTCCAAATCCAGCGGTCATTGCTTCAAAAGAATTGTCTTTAAAAGGCAAGTTTTCTGAGTCAGCTTGTTGTAGCGTAATTCTATCCTCAAGTTTTTTGTTGTAAATTTTCTTGTTACCTACATCAAGCATTCCTTTTGATATGTCAATTCCTGTAATTTGTGCTGTAGTATATTTTGCTGCAATAATAGCAAAGTCCCCGGTTCCTGTAGCAATATCAAGAATTTTTGCTGGCTTGTTGATTAGTTTTTTTATTGCAATCTTTCTCCATAAATTATCAAGGCCAAATGATAAAGAGTGGTTTAAGAAATCATAACTTTCAGCAATGTTATTAAACATCTTAGTTATTTGTTCTTTTTTACTTTCTGTATTATTGTAAGGTGTAACCTCTGTCATAAGATAATATGTTTTTTTGCCTCTGAGAGTAGTTTGTCTTTATTGATAGGTACAACTCCTACGTCTTCACAAACAATACCTCCAGCAAGAGCTGATAGAATGGAAAGATTAAGAAAACTAAGATTTGAGGCTAAACAGAGTGATGCAACTGAGACTACAGTGTCTCCAGCTCCTGATACATCAATAATTTTTCTTTTAAAAGCAGGCGTGTGTTTAAATTCTTGATTTGTGTTGATGCAGATTCCTTTTTCTGCTAAAGTAAGTAATATTCCTTTTGCATTTAAGATTTCTTTTAATTCAGATGAAGCTTTTTCAAGTTCTGACATATTGTCTGCATTACAATTAATATTCATTCCTGAGTTAATCTCTGCTAGGTTTGGTTTGAATATGGTACAGTTCTTGTATGAATAGAAGTTTTGGCTCTTAGGGTCAACAATTGTTGGGATATTCTGCTTATTTGTAATTTTAATTACTTCTTGAATTATTTTATGAGTTAATACGCCTTTATTATAATCCTGTAAGATTACAACATCCATATCATTAATTAATTTAGTTACTATCTCTAAGAATTTATCTTCATTTTGTATTGGGTGTATGTCTTCTTCATCTACTCTTAATTGATGTTGTAGTTGGGCAATTACTCTTGTTTTTGTAGTTGTTTTTCTTCCTTTTGTAAGAAGAATACCTTCTGTAGATAACTCCTCTTCTTGCATAAGTTCTTTAAACAATTTCCCTCTGTTTCCATCACCAATCACTGAACATAAAATAGGTGTAGCTCCTAAAGCTTTCAGATTTAATGCAACATTTGCTGCTCCTCCTAATCTATTTTCGTGTTTATTTATTTCTACTACAGGAACGGGTGCTTCAGGTGACATTCTATTAATTTTCCCCCACATATATGCATCAATCATGGAATCTCCTATTATTAGTACTCTCTTGGATTTAAACTCATTAAATAGTTGCTCAAAATCCATTATGATAGTTTCTCTAGTTGTTTTTTAATTCTTTTCATGGCTTCTCTTAGTTTATCATCAGCAGCTGCATATGAAATTCGAATACATTCAGGATTGCCAAATGCATCACCTGCAACACAGGCAACATGTGCAGAGTTTAATAAATACATACATAAATCATTTGCATTATTAATACTTGTTTCTCCATCAGACTTTCCAAAGTATGAAGAAATATCAGGGAATACATAAAAAGCCCCTTGAGGTATATTACATCTTATGCCTGGAATGTCTTTTAGAAGTTTTACAAGTAGGTCCCTTCTATTTAGGAAGGTGTCTTTCATTGCTTGTGTTGTTGATCTTGGTTCGGCAAGCATAGCTCTTTCAGTAGCTTTTTGTGCTATTGCACAAGTAGCAGAAGTAATTTGCCCTTGTATCTTGTTGCATGCTTTGGCGATCCAAAGAGGAGCGCCAATAAAACCAACACGCCATCCAGTCATAGCAAATCCTTTGGAAACTCCATTAACGGTAATTGTACGGTCAGTCATTGAGGGGATGCTACCCATACTAAAGTGTTTTTTAGTAAAATTAATATGTTCATATATTTCATCAGCAATAATATAGATCTGAGGATATTTTTCTAGCATCTTTGCAATTGCTTCTAATTCTGATTGAGTATATACAGTTCCACTAGGGTTGCACGGAGAACTAAACATTAGCATTTTAGTATTAGGTGTAATGCAAGCCTCCAATTGTTCAGGCGTCACTTTAAAGTCAACATCAATTGTTGAAGGCACTTCAACAGGAACTCCTTCAGCAAGCTTTACAATTTCAGCATAGCTTACCCAGTAAGGACACGGCATTAGTACCTCGTCTCCAGCATTCAGCAAGCTTAAACATACATTAGCTAATGATTGCTTTGCGCCAGTTGAGGTTACAATCTGATCTACTGTATATTCTAAATCATTATCTCTTTTGAATTTTGCTACAATTGCACTTCTTAGTTCAGGCAAACCAGCTACAGGTGTGTAATGTGAGAAATTATCATCAATTGCTTTTTTAGCTGCTTCTTTAATAAATTGTGGAGTGTCAAAATCTGGTTCTCCTAAGCTTAAAGGAATGATATCAATTCCTTTTGCTTGCAGTTCTCTACTCATTCTTGCCATAGCAAGGGTTGCTGATTCTGCTAGACGATTTAGTCTATCTGATACTTTTTTCATCATTGATTTTTTTGATTTTGCAAATATATGAAGTAGAATTGAGTAGTTTGTTTTTAACTCCTTTTTTTACTAGTTTTACGAAATGAAAAGAATATTATTTATTGTTATACTAACTTTCTGTGCTACTACTACTACTAAAGCTCAGAAAGTCTTTTCAGTAGAATATGCTAGTCAAGCGGATATAAAAGTATATGTAGCTGATTATGAGAGTAGAGCTGATTTATCTGTCTATAAAGTTGATTACGAAAGTAGAGCAGGAAAAAATGATGGTAATTGGTTTTTTGTTGATTATTCTAGTAGAGCAGATAAGAAGATATTTTTTGTTGATTATGCTTCGCAAGCAGATATTATTATCTGCTTTGTTGATTATAGTAGTAGGGCAGGGTGGAAGAAGAAAGAGAAGATGCATCTATTTTATTAAATGAGGAATTTATTACTTATATTATTTTCTTTTCCTTTTATGACAGTTGCTCAGCAATACAATTCAGCTTGTCCTTATGATAATAATGTTAGAGACACATTAGACTTTTCATCTGCAGTTGCTGGGGCTTCACATGATGCTTGGATCTGGTCAGGTGATTACATATGGGCTATTGGGATGAAATCATCTTTAAGCTACGGAATAACTACTTGTATAGATCCTTTTAATATCAGAGATAATGATTCTCATATTTCTATTTATACTCATGGAGGAGGGCAATCTTTAGCATTTAATGATGATCAATGTAGTAATTATCAATATCATTCTACGGTTATTTTCTCTCCTCCTACTGATGGGGATTATGATATCTTATTTGATGAGCACACAGGTGTTTATTGTTCTCATTTGAGTGATCCATTTGATTTTTATGATTATTATATTGAGGTGCTTGAAATAACAGATATAAAAGAATATAATACAAGCAAAAAAATACTTAAGATAACAGATATTTTAGGAAGAGAGACTAAAAATACAAATCAACTTCTCTTTTACATCTATGATGATGGAAGAGTAGAGAAAAGAATAGTTGTAGAATAAATGACTAGATTAATGTACCTTTTATTACTTTGCTTTCCTATTGTTGGGTGGAGTCAAATTACTGTTCAAGAGAATAATAGAAAAGCAAGAAATATGCAGCTTTCTGATGATTTTGCTTGGAATTAATTATACATTTTAAAAATTGAATTATGAAGAAAATTATTTATTTCTATTATATTTAGTGGCTGTGTTGGTCTACATAATGGATATTTGACCGGGGTTGCTCCTCCAGATCAAAATAACTTTAAGTATGTTGGTAATGCAATTGGGAAGTCTCAAGCAACTTATTATTTTGGTATAGGGGGGCTTTTGAAAGAGGGGTTAGTTCGAGAAGCAAAAGATAATCTTATTGTCAATAACCCTATTAAGAATGGTCAGGTTCTTGTAAATTACACAGTAGATCATGAGAAGTCTTTTTATTTATTTGTCTGGACTCATAGAGTGATAATTACTGCTGATATACTTGAGTATGATCAACAGTAAGAATGATTTTTAAGTTTGAGTATTACTTAAAAACTATTTAATAATTGATAGATAGTCCTCCCTTTTTTTAATTCTTTTTCAAGAATTTTGACCTGCCCATTAGATAATAAGTTCTTATATTTTTTTGTACCTAGTTCTTCTTTTACTCTTTGATGTAGCCAGTAAGTATTCTGCTTTTCTCTATTTTGGATCTTCCATCCGCTAGCTGTCATTTGCTTATCAAATGTATTAATTGTTTTGTATATCTCCTTAATTCCAGTATTTTCCAATGCAGAACAGGTATTTACTTTAGGGATCCATCCGTTTTCCATAGGTTGGAAAAGATGTAGAGCTCTTTTGTACTCTAAAGCAGCATTTTTTGCTTTTTGCAAGTTATCACCATCAGATTTGTTAATTATTAAAGTGTCAGCTAACTCCATGATTCCTCTTTTAATTCCTTGTAGTTCATCACCAGCACCTGCAAGCATTAATAATAAAAAGAAATCTACTAAATGGCTAACTGTAGTTTCACTTTGACCAACTCCAACAGTCTCAATAAGTATTATGTCAAATCCAGCTGCCTCACATAGAATAATACTTTCTCTTGTTTTATGTGTTACGCCTCCTAAAATACCTCCGCTTGGACTAGGGCGAATAAATGCGTTTTTATTTGCCGATAACTGGTGCATACGGCTTTTATCACCTAAAATACTTCCATGTGATTTTTGACTTGTAGGGTCAATAGCTAATACAGCTACTTGTTTCCCTTCATTAATCAATAGTTTTCCAAAAGTTTCAATGAAAGTACTTTTCCCGACTCCTGGAACACCTGTAATTCCAATCCTGATTGAATTTCCACTATAAGGTAAACATTCTAAGATAAGGTCTTGGGCTTTTTCTTGGTCCTTATTCAGTGTGCTTTCAAGCAGTGTAATTCCTTTGCCTAATGCGACTCTATTACCTTTTATAATATCTTTTGCTAGGCTCATTACTTTACAGCTATTACTGAGATCTCAATATTTACATTTTTAGGTAATACTGATACTTGCACTGCTTCACGAGCAGGAGGTTTTTCAGAGAAAAACGTACTATATACTTTGTTTATCTTAGCATAATCATTCATGTTTTTCATGAAAATAGTTGATTTAACTACATTACTAAAATCCATTCCTGCTGCTTTTAATACTTCAAGGATATTCTTCATTACTTGAGTAGTTTCATTAGTAATGTTATCTATTACTATATTTCCAGTTTCAGGATTTATAGCAATTTGACCTGAGCAATAAAGAGTGTTATTACTTAATATTGCCTGGTTATATGGTCCAATAGCAGAAGGTGCTTTATTTGTTGATATTACTTTTTTCATATTACTTTCTGTTTCCAAATATAGCACTTCCAACTCTAATCATAGTACTAGAGTTACTTATTGCTAATTTATAATCGCCACTCATCCCAATGGATAGTGTCTTTATTGAATTGTTTTTTATTTCATTAAAAAGGTTATTTAATAATTTAAATTCATTATTTACTTTCTTTTGATCATCTGTAAAAGTTGCCATACCCATTAGGCCTACAATATTGATGTTACTGAATTTTTCTGATTCAAATAAAGTATTATTAATTTCGTTGATCCCAAAACCAAATTTAGTGCTCTCACTAGCAATATGAACCTGCAAGAGACAGTCAATAACTCTGTTGTTTTGCTCAGCTCTTTTGTTGATTTCCTTCATTAGTTTTAATGAGTCGACAGCATGTATTAAGCTAACAAAAGGCGCAATGTATTTTACTTTATTGCTTTGCAGATGCCCAATCATATGCCATTGAATATCTTTTGGTAATTCTGCATATTTATTAGATAATTCCTGTACTTTATTCTCACCAAAAATTCTTTGTCCAGCATTATAAGCCTCTAAAATATCAGAGTTTTTTTTTGTTTTTGATACAGCAACCAAGGTTACGCCCTTAGGAAGACTTTCTTTTATTTTTTTGAGATTTTCTGCAATACTCATTATGTAATAGGGTAGATAGTTAATCCAGATCTTAATTTTGGTTCGATATAGGTGCTTTTTGGTGGCATTATTTCATTGTTATCAGCTGCCTTTTTTAATGCATCCATTGGTATTGGCTTTAGTATAAAAGCTGCTGCAAACTCATTGTTATCTATTTTCTTTTTTATTTCTAAAAGAGAGATAGTAGCATCTAAGAAAGCAATATTCTTATCAGTTCTTTCGTCTTTAATGTTTAAGATTGGATTTAAAATATTTTGTGATAAAATAGAAGGGTCTAAAGTATCAACAGTTGTATTGTGTGTTTGTTGCTTTGAAATAAGAGAGTACCAGGAACCCTCTAAATACATTGATACTTCATCTTTTTTACTAGGAGAGTGGATCCTATTTCCTTTTTCAGTAATAGAATAATTGACTGCTATCTTCTTAAGGAATTCATTAGTAGAAAATCCATTTAAGTTTTTAACCAGTCTATTAAAATTAGTAATTTTCAATAGCTTTTCATCAATTAAATAACTCATAAAGAATTTACTTGGATCTGATTTCTTTTCTTTGGAAAGTAGAGCAGAGGATGCACTCCTATGGTGGCCATCAGCAATATAGATCTTATTAATACCAGCAAAAGAATCTATTATAAGCTTACTATCATTATCATTGTCAATAATCCATAGTTTGTGCTGCGCTTTGTTTGTTGTAGTAAAATCATATTCTGCTCTTTTATTTGTAGTTTTCTTTATTAAGTCTCTAATTTTGTCAGAACTTTTATATGCAAGTAGTACAGGGTCGGCATTAAATCCAGTGGTATGTAAATAATCCTTAAACATTTGCTCTCTTTTTGTGAGCGTATTTTCGTGTTTTTTAATTATATTGTTTCTATAATCATCTACTGAAGTTGCAGCTATAATTCCTTGGAATTTATGTTCTCCTTTTTTTTGTTGATACAAATAGAAAGCAGCTTTCTTATCCTGAAATAAAATGCCTTGATCAAGAAATTCAATAAATTTATGCTTTACTAATTTGAATTTTTCTACTCCTTTTTTCTTAGACTCTTTATTATACTCTGGGTTAATAATATGTAAGAAAGTAAAAGGATTATTCTCTAGCTTTTCTTTTAGAGTCTCATCTGAGTACGTTAAATAAGAACGAGAGGCAACTAAATGTACTTTGTCTCTTGTAGGTCGAATTGCTTTAAAAGGACGGATTTTTGCCATAATTACTGCTCAAAGTATGTAATAATCTGCTCAGCTAATTCTGTTCCAATTCTATCTTGAGCTTCTAGAGTGGCAGCTCCAATATGTGGTGTTAAAGAAATAGCATTATGCATACATAAATGAATGGAAGGACTAGGTTCATTATCAAAAACATCTAGCCCAGCATATGCTAATTTCTTTTTATCTAAGGCAAACATTAAGGCAGTTTCATCAATTACACCGCCTCTTGATGCGTTTAGGATTCCTGCACCTGTTTTCATCATCCCGATCTCTTCAGCTCCAATAACAGCTTTATCTCCAATTTTAGGAACATGAAGTGTTACAAAATCAGATTTGGTAAGTACATTTTCTAAACTGTCTGTTTCAATAGTAAATGATTTCTTATCGCCATTAAAAAATTCCAATGTAATGTTGGCTTCATCAAGAAATCTATCATGTGCCATCACATTCATTCCAAGACCTATGGCTTTCTTAGCAACTTCTTGTCCGATTCTGCCAAAACCAATAATCCCTAAGGTCTTGCCAGCAAGTTCTCTTCCTTTTGCATAAGACTGTTTTAATGATTTGAATTCAGTGTCTCCAGTAAGAGGCATTTGTCTATTACTATCAAATAAGAAACGAACCATTCCAAGAAGATGAGCAAAAACAAGTTCTGCAACGGAAGAAGATGAGGCGGCAGGTGTGTTGATTACATTTATTCCTTTCTTTCTAGCATATTCCACATCAATATTATCCATCCCTACACCACCTCTTCCAACAATTCTTAGTTTTGGACAAGCATCAATTAAATCTTTACGTACAGTAGTAGCACTTCTAACCAGAAGCACCTCGTAATTGTCAGAATTGATAGTAGAAATTAAATCTGATTGATCTATTTTTTCAGTAATTACCTCGAATCCTTTTTCTGTTAAAGCATCAATCCCAGCTTGGGATATGCCATCATTTGCTAATACTTTTATCATTTTAATTATTTGCTAATTTCTGCATTAGACCAACTAAGACTTGAACACTCTCAAGAGGTAATGCGTTATACATTGATGCTCGGTAACCACCAACTGATCTATGTCCCTTTAGTCCGTTAATTCCAGCTTCCTCACATATTTTATTAAATTTATCTTCTTTGCTTTTGTCATTTATTAAGAAGGTTACATTCATGTTAGATCTGTCTTCTTTATTTGCAGTTCCTTCAAATAGTGGATTTCTATCAATCTCATGGTATAATAAATTTGCTTTTTGTTGATTAATTCTTTCAACCCAATCAATACCACCATTATCTTTTAACCATTGCATTGTAAGCATTGAAACATATATTGAGAAAACAGGGGGTGTGTTAAACATGCTGCCTTTACTTATATGAGTATTATAGTCTAACATAGTAGGTATGTTCCTTCCTGTTTTTCCTAGTATTTCATCTTTTACGATTACTAAAGTGGTTCCTGCAGGTCCCATATTTTTTTGAGCTCCAGCATAGATTAAATCAAATTGACTAACATCAATTTTTCTACTAAAGATATCAGAACTCATATCGCATACCATAAGAGTAGGACATGATGGAAAATCTTTTATTTGGGTGCCATAGATTGTATTGTTTGATGTACAATGGAAATAATCGAAATCATTAGTAATTGTATATCCTTTAGGTATATAATTATAGTTTTTTTCAGAAGAGTCTCCAAGAACTTCAACGTGTCCAAAGTTTTCTGCTTCAGCAATAGCCTTTTTCGCCCAAGTACCTGTATTAAGATATGCTGATTTACCTTTTTCTTTTAATAAGTTGAGAGGAACCATTAAAAATTCCAAGCTTGCTCCCCCTTGTAAAAACAAAACTGAGTAACCATTGGGAATATTTAGAAGTTCTCTTACTAATTTCTGTGCCTTATCCATTACATCAACAAATGGTTTGCTTCTATGTGATATTTCAATTAATGATAGATTATCTTGATTAAAATTAATAATTGAATCAGAAGCTTTTTTTAATACTTCTTCAGGTAAAATACATGGTCCTGCTGAGAAATTATGCTTCTTCATATTTATTCTTTTACTCTTTCAATATATGACCCTTTTTCAGTGTCAATCTTAATCTTATCTCCTTCATTTATGAAAAGAGGGACATTAATTGCTGCCCCAGTTTCTGTGGTAGCTGGTTTAAATGTATTGGTAGCAGTATTTCCTTTTAATCCTGGCTCTGTATGCGAAATCTTAAGATAAACATGTGAAGGTACCTGAGCTGAAAGAGGCATCCCTTCATCAGCATGGAATAAAACCTCAACAGTTTCTCCTTCTTTTAAGAACTGAACATTCGCAATAAAATCTTTTTGCATCATGATTTGCTCATAATCATCATTGTTCATTAAATGATAATCATTGTCCTCTGCATATAAAAATTGATATTTTCTGTTTTCAACCCTAATGACATCAATTTTCACTCCAGATGTGAAAGTGTTCTCTAAAAGTCGTCCTGTATTTAAATTTCTAATCTTAGTACGAACAAATGCAGGGCCTTTGCCAGGTTTTACATGTAAGAATGATTCAATTTTCCATGGATCTCCATTGTGGTTAAAACATAGTCCATTTCTAAAGTCTGCTGTTGTTGCCATAGTATTATTTTTGATTAAACCCTTTCATAATACCTCTTCCTGAATTTATTATAAATGAAATGATTTCATCACGCTCAGGAGAAGCATCTATTTCAGTTTCGATTATTAAAACTGCTTGAGTGTTATTATTATTATTTTGATATAGAATTCTGAAAATAGATTGAATTTCATGTATTTTCTTATCTGTAAAACCTCTTCTTCTTAATCCAATTGAGTTGATACCTACAAAAGATAAAGGTTCACGAGCAGCCTTAACATAAGGAGGGACATCTTTTCTTACTAATGACCCCCCAGATATCATTGCATGTTTTCCGATACTTACAAATTGGTGAATAGCCGAAAGTCCTCCAATAATTGCAAACTCACCTATTGTAACATGACCTCCAAGTGCAACACTATTTACAATAATACAATTTTTCCCAACTACACAATCATGTGCTATATGTGAGTAAGCCATTATTAAGCAATTGTCACCAATAATAGTTTTTCCACTTGCAGAGGTCCCTCTATTGACAGTAGCACATTCTCTTATGGTACAATTATCGCCTATAATAGTTTTTGTTTTCTCTCCTCCAAATTTTAAATCCTGAGGAATAGCAGATATTACAGCTCCTGGGAAAATTCTACAGTTTTTTCCAATTCTAGCACCCTCCATGATTGTAACATTGCTTCCTATCCATGTCCCTTCACCAATTTCAACATCTTTTTCAATTGTTACAAAAGGTTCAATTACAACATTTCTAGCAATATTTGCATCAGAATTTATATAAGCTAATGGTTGATGCATATTTTTAGTCTTTAGGAGCTATTTGTGCTAATAGATCAGCCTCTACAACAATTGCACCGTTTACAAATCCTTTTCCATGCATATGACAAAGTCCTCTCCTGATAGGAGAGATAAGATTTAATTTAAAAATTATAGTATCTCCCGGAACTACTTTCTTTTTAAATTTTGCATTATCGATTTTCATAAAGAAGGTAAGGTAATCTTTAGGGTTGTCAACAGTACTTAAAATTAGAACTCCACCAACTTGAGCCATTGTTTCTAATTGTAATACTCCAGGCATAACAGGTTCCGACGGGAAATGTCCCTTAAAATATTCTTCTTCTTCTTTAACAAATTTCACCCCAATAATATAATCCTCACCAATTTCTCTAATTTCATCAATAAATAAGAAAGGCTCTCTATGAGGTAATATGTTTTTTATTTCATCTTTATTATATAGAGGAACCTCATTAAAATTAATCTCTGGCGATGTTTTACTTATTTCTTCCATCATAATTTCTTTTAATTTTTTTGCAAATTTAGTATTGTTTTTATGTCCTGGCTTTATAGCAGTAATCTTTCCTTTAATAGGTAGCCCTACTAATGACAAATCACCAATCACGTCAAGTAATTTATGTCTTGCAGGTTCATTTTTATATCTTAACGTTAAGTTATTTAAGTAGCCTCCTTCTATAACTTTGATGTCAGGTTTATTAAACTTTTTCTTAAGTTTTAATAATTTCTGATCAGATATGTCATCCTCAACAACAACAATGGCATTATTTATATCACCTCCTTTTACAAGATTATCATCTAATAATTCTTCAAGTTCATGTAAAAAGCAGAATGTTCTACTTGAGGCAATATCTGTATTAAACTGATCTATTGAACTAATTGAAGCTTTTTGTACGCCTAAAGTTTTAGAATCATAGTCAATTTTAACATCAACAGTGTACTTTTCACAAGGAATAGCAACTAAAGTTGTTCCAGTTTCTTCATCTGTAAAAGATATTTTTCTTTTAATTTCAAAATACTTTCTTGGGATATTTTGTATAACTTTTCCTGTTTTTTGAATTTCATAAGCGAACATTTTTGAACTGCCATCAAGAATAGGAATTTCAATATTATCTACCTCAATAATCAGATTATCAATTTCATTACCTGATATAGCAGCTAATATATGCTCAACAGTATGTATCTCGGCATCTCCATTTTTAAGAGATGTACTCCTGTCAGTTAAAAACACGTTATCAATATCTGCTTTTATAACAGGATTTCCTTTTAAATCTATTCTCACAAATCTTATTCCTGTATTCTCTTTAGCAGGTTTAAGAGTCATGTTAGTGGTCACACCTGTATGAATGCCTACATCTGAAAAAGTAATAGTTTCTTTTATGGTAGATTGCATTCTAGGCATTAAAGTCTTTTTTTAATGAGTTTAAAGTTTGATATATCTCTGGCAGTTTTTTAAAAATAATATATGACCTTTGGAATTCCTTAATATCAAAAGCCATCGGCCCCTGAACTGTAGCGCCTTTTTTATTAATGCTTGATGCAATTCCACTTTGTCCAGCAATTCTCACTTCATCTGCAATAGAAAGATGGCCAGATATTGCAGTTTGTCCTCCAATCATACAATTCTCTCCAATTTTTGTTGATCCTGCGATTCCTGTTTGAGCTGCAATAACAGTATTCTCTCCTATTTCTACATTATGACCAATTTGAATAAGGTTATCAAGCTTTACTCCTCTTCCAATTATAGTTGACCCCATAGTTGCTCTGTCAATAGTAGTATTAGAACCAATTTCTACATTATCCTTAATTTCTACATTACCAATTTGACTAATTTTACTATAATTATTGTGAGAGTCCTTGGCAAAGCCAAAACCATCAGAGCCAATTATTACACCAGAATGGATAATATTATTATTACCAATTTTACATTCATGATAGATAGAAACATTTGAAAAGATAATAGTATTATCCCCAATTTCTACATTCTCTGCAATATAAGAATTAGCATGAATCTTAACATTTCTTCCAATTGTAACTCCTTTGCATATTGATGTAAATGCTCCAATGTATACATCATTTCCAATTGTAGATTTAGGATCGATATCTGCTTTATCTGAGAGGCCTACTTTATTATACTTCATTTTGTTGTACATCTCTAGTAATTGACTGAATGAAGAGTAGGGGTCCTCAACTTTGATAAGTGTAGCGCCAATTTCTTTATCTGCTTGGAATGAGTTGTTTACAATCACAGCCGAAGCTTTTGTAGTATAGATATAGTTTGTGTATTTTTCATTTGCCAGAAAACATAAATTTCCTTTGCACCCATTTTCAATTTTAGCAAGAGAATCTATTTGAACATTTGGATTTCCCTCAATAGTTCCTTCTAATAATTCTGCTATTTTTTTTGCTGTAAAATTCATAGGTGCAAATTTAAAAATTTTTATTTGCTCTTGAGTATGATTCTACAAGTTGTTAGGGTAGCATAAAAAATACTTATTTACTGTCTTATGAAGATTATCAATACTAAACTGATCAGAAGCAGAAGTAATATCTATTATTTCTCCTTTTTTCATTAAGATATTTATGTTTGCTTCTTTAATATTATATGTACTATTGCTTACTTTATTGGAGAATATAAAGAAGTTTGCTTGTTCATGTGTACAGTTATGCTTTTTCATGAATTTAGTTATTAGTTCATTTTTTTCTTTATCAGTGATTGATTGGCTTTTAACTGTTATTTTGAGAATTTTTCTATTTATTAATCTTTTAGATAGTCTTGAAAGAACAAAATCAGTATGATTTTCCCAATATCTGAGACAAGTATAGATATTATAATCATCTAGTTGAGAGAAATAGTTTAGTAAGTTAATATTTTTTTCAAAATCAATAATTGTAAAATTATTTTTTAATAAGATTTCTAATGAAGGGGTAGTAAATATATCATCTCCTTGCATGATTAATTCTTTAGCTCTTTGTAATACTTTAATTAGCATATTTTCCGCTGAGATAACAGTTTTATGTAGATAGACTTGCCAATACATTAATCTTCTAGCAATTAAGAATTTTTCTATTGAATAGATTCCTTTTTCTTCAACAACCAGATTGTCATCTACAACATCAAGCATATTAATAATTCTTTCTGTGCCAATATTTCCTTCGGTAACTCCAGAGAAAAAACTATCTCTCTTAAGGTAATCTAGTCTATCCATGTCTAGCTGGGAAGATACTAATTGATGTAAGAATTTCTTGGGATGATTGTTGTTGAAGATTTTTATAGCAAGATTTAGTTTTCCCTTAAATATTTTATTTAATCTATGCATAAATATACTTGATAACTTTTCATGAGATATTCCTCTTACAATTGAATTCTCAAGAGCATGAGAGAAAGGTCCATGGCCAATATCATGCAATAGAATTGCAATTTTTAGTGCTTCTTCCTCTTTATTGGTTATAGTATGTCCTTTTTTCCTTAACTGATAAATCGCTTTTGTCATTAAATGTAAACAGCCAATTGCATGATTAAAACGGCTGTGATGAGCGCCAGGATATACAAGATAAGAGAGCCCTAGTTGAGAGATCCTTCTTAGTCTTTGAAAATAAGGGTGTTCAATCAAATCAGTAATGATTCCTTCATCTAGAGTAATAAAACCGTATATTGGATCGTTAATTATTTTATCTTTTTTTTGTAAAACCATAGGGCAAATAACGGATTTTTTTTAATTTTTGTAGAACTTAAAACAATAAAATATGATTAAGATACTTTGGGCAGATGATGAGATAGATCTATTAAGACCTCATATTATTTATTTAGAAGAAAAAGGATATAAATTAACTGCTGTGAAAAGTGGAGATGAGGCATTAGATGTCTTGGAAAATAATAAATTTGATTTAATATTTTTAGATGAAAATATGCCAGGATTGACAGGCATAGAAACTCTTTCTATAATAAAAGAGAGGTATGTCAATACTCCTGTTATCATGATTACAAAAAGTGAGGAGGAAAGCATTATGGAGGAGGCGATTGGATCAAAAATTGCTGATTATTTGATTAAACCTGTTAATCCTAATCAGATTTTGTTATCGGTAAAGAAGAATATAGATTCTAATAGGTTAGTTGAAGAGAAGATAACAAGTAATTATCAACAAGAGTTTCGTAATATTAGCATGCAATTATCTTCAAGTTTAAATAAAGATGAGTGGTATAATATTTTCAAGAAACTTACTTATTGGGAATTAGAGTTAGAGAAATCAGGGGATGATAGTGTTGAGCAGATTCTTGAAATGCAGAAGTCTGAAGCAAATGCACAGTTCTTTAAATTTATTAAGAATAATTATAGAGACTGGATAAATGGTGTTGATGCTCCTTTGATGTCTCATAATATTATTAGAAAAAAAGTAGCCCCTTTAATGACTGATGATAAACCTACTTATATGATCGTTATAGATAATTTAAGGTATGATCAGTGGAAAGTTATTGAACCAGCAGTATTAGATTATTTTGTTGTTAATAGTAGTGAGATGTATACTAGTATTTTGCCTACAGCTACACAATACGCTCGTAATTCAATCTTTGCAGGGCTTTTGCCCTCTGAAATAAAGAAAAGACACCCTGCTATGTGGAAGGATGATGAAGATCCTGGAGGTAAAAATATGTTTGAGAACGAGTTTCTATTAGATAATTTGCAAATGTTAGGCAAAGGAAAATCTAAAGTCTCATATACTAAAATTACTAACCTTGATTCAGGAAGAAAGCTGATTAATAAGATTCCTAATATGAGGAATAACGCATTAAATGTTATTGTATATAATTTTGTTGATATGCTGTCACATGCTCGTACAGATATGAAAGTGATAAAAGAATTAGCTGATGATGATGCAGCATATCGTTCTTTAACTTCATCATGGTTTTCGCATTCTCCCTTAAGAGATATAATGAAGCAAATAGCTAAACAAAAAGCGAATGTTGTCATCACTACTGATCATGGTACAATCAACGTAAACAAACCATCAAGAATGATTGGAGATAGAAATGTAAATTCAAATCTAAGATATAAGCAAGGAAAAAACATGAATTATCAAAAAAATGATGTCTTTGAGATTCAAGATCCTTTAGATTATTATTTGCCAATACAGAACATGAATAGTAAATATATTTTTGCAAAAGAGGATATGTACTTTGTATATCAGAATAATTATAATCAGTTTGTGAAATTTTATAAAAATACTTATCAGCATGGAGGAGTCTCAATGGAGGAAATGTTAATACCTATTATTACTCTAAGCTCAAAATTATGAGCGTAAAATTTTTTGCAAATAATTTAACAGATATTCCTAATATTGCGCAGCAAATTCTAGATTACACTTCAAAATATAAGAAGTTTCTATTCTATGCTGATATGGGAGTTGGTAAAACTACATTAATAAAAGCACTATCTTTGCACTTAAATGTTGTTGATGTGGTAAGTAGTCCAACATTTTCAATTGTAAATGAATATCATACTGATAATAAAGGTAAGGTTTATCATTTTGATTTTTATAGATTAGAAGAAGAAGAAGCTTATGATATGGGTTGTGAGGAGTATCTTTTTGGGGATGATTATTGTTTTGTTGAATGGCCTGAGAATATACCAAGTTTAATTAGGGAAGATATGGTAGTAATTAAGATGCATGTTGAAGATAAAAAGAGAGTAATAGAAGTAATACTTTAGTTATGGAAAAAGAAAAGATATTTAGTTCCTTTGGTTTGATGCCAAAAGAGGAGATGCTTGAAGTAAAGCCAAATTTTAAACAATTAGAAATTGGGATACCTAAAGAGTCTTCTTTTCAGGAGAATAGAGTGAGCTTAACACCTGAGTCTGTAGATTTATTAGTTGCAAATGGGCATAGTATAATTATCGAGAAAGGTGCTGGTTTAGCGTCAAGTTTTACAGATAAAGAATATGCAGATAGAGGAGCTCGTATAGCCTATTCAAAAGAAGAGGTTTTTAAAGCAAATTTGATATTAAAGATTGAGCCTCCTACCACAGCAGAATTAGAGCTTATGCAAAATGAACAGGTCTTAATCTCTGCCGTGCAGATGAGTACACAGTCTTCAGATTATTTTAAGACATTAAATAAAAAGAGAATAGCTGCTTTTGGCTTCGAATTTATTAAAGATAATCAAGATAAGTTACCAATTGTAAGGAGTATGAGTGAGATAGCTGGTAATACATCATTATT
>CEWO01051790.1_pt1 | contig 18079 bp, 10 predicted proteins | sample 361561 | NCBI WGS metagenome assembly CEWO01 (sample SAMEA2623627, study PRJEB7988) | marine metagenome | isolation source: saline water (ENVO:00002010), including
CTTCAAAATCATCAGACCAAGGAGCGACTACGGCTGTTGGACCTGTACTAGCAGCTTCTGTGAATACAAAAGAGAAAGTATCTAAATGTAAGCTTCCAAACATATTTGTAGGAGCACTTGAACTTCCACCATTTTTAAAAATTTGCATTTTATAGTCGTTAACACTAGTGTTAACCCATGTAACTGTCATTTCAGTCCATGCTGCACTAGCACCAATATTTCCTAATGGAACTTCTTCAGCATGTACATTTGTCCATGTTCCATCACCATTGGATTCTTTAATGGTCAGTTGTGGTCCGTCTCCAGCTGAATAATCAACTTGACCACCATTTGTCCATTTGTGATAAAATGTTAAAGTATATGTTCCTAAAGGTAGTTGACTAAATTCTTGAGCTACAAGCTCACCACTTCCACCATTACCAGCGAACATTTTAAACATTCTATCTCCAGAGTGAACATCACCATGAGATCCGTTAGAAGGAGCATAATTTGTTCCTTGCATTGCAGTCCATCCACATGGAGCACAACCAGTACCACTCCCAGTTACTTGGGATGTATCTAACTGGCCATTTGTATTAGCCATTAAATCATCACCAACATTTTGAGAGTGAATTGAAAAACTAAACAAAAATAAAAGTGCAAACAATGTCGTTTGCCATAATTTTGTATTAGTTATAAATTGAGTAATTTTCATCATAAAATTTGTTTTTTAGTTATTAAATATTTTTTTTATGTGCAGCCCAGAGTTTAATTTTCTCGACCCCAAGAACAGCACTGAGTTTACCCCATAATTTATTTTGTAATTTCTTTAATTCTGCATTCATCTGTCTCTTATCGTTTCCGTGAATAGTTCTGATTTTCTGAGCTTCAATAAATCTTTTGAGTTGAATATGGTAAATCTTTTCTGATGTAACTTCATCTAAAGACAATACCATAGTCATTTCATTTGACAATTTCTTGGCTCTATCTTGAAAACTATCTTGAGAATATACAGATAAAGAAAAAAATAAAGAAAAAAATAAAATGTAAAGTTTACTCATTAAAAAATAATATAGCGCGTAATATACTAAAATTTATATATTAACAAAGAATAAAATAATATTTATTTGTTAAAATTAATTTATTCACAATAATTATAATTATTTTTTATAAAATTCATGCTTTTTAGTGATAAGAATTGATAATATCCAATCTTTTATTCTTCCAGGTTACTCCAGGTTTCCATTTTGGAGCTTTTACTTTATTTAAATAGCTATCAAGTTTCTTTTCAATTTTTCTTACAAATTTTTTATTAATAGTTTTACTGTTTTGATATATTTTTAAAAGATCTTTACTTTCCTGAATATCATTTTTTATATCGAATAATCTTAGCTCATTATTGTCATAAAATTTAATCAGTTTTATACTGTCAATTATTATAGCCGAATGGGCTCTCTCAAATGCTATTTTATTTTCATAAGGAACATGAAAGATCAGACCGTTCGTAAATCTTTTAACAATATTTGAATTTTTGAAAAGTACATTTTTAAAACTTCCACCATCCAATGAACTTTCTTTTAATCGATAATTCCCTGCTAAATCAATTATTGTCGGAAGTAAATCTGAAAATGAAATTGGAATTTCTGACTGAGTATTTTCTTTAATCTTAGGTCCAGAAATTATAAAAGGAACCCTAATTCCTCCTTCCATTGCATCCCATTTCCCTCTTTTTAACGGGAAATTATAGCTTATTTCATAATCTTTATTAGGACTAATAATTGGAACAGAGCCATTATCTGAGGAATAGATTATGTAAGTGTTATCTTCTATTCCTAATTCTTTTAACTTCTCCATAATGAAACCAATACTACTGTCTAAATCTTCCGTCATAGCTGCAAGGCCGACATTATTGTGAATTTTACCCTTTATTTTATCATTGTATTTTTCATAAGTTTCCTTTCTCATAATAAGATCAGAGTGTATTGCATAATGAGAAATTTGTAAATAAAAGGGGCTTTTTTCGTTATGGCTGTTTTCTATAAATTGAATTGATCTTTCTGTTATGCTGAATATTTTTTTTGGATCTTTATCAAATCTGTTATTCCATTGTAGTTCGTTTGAATCCCAGTTAAAAACCCCATCCTTATTTTTGGTTGCACCATCACTTTCATCATATCCGATAACTTTAGGCGTAGAATCCATTCCCCATTTTCCAAAATGAGCGGTTTTATAATAGGGGTTTATTTTTTTTAATTGTTTAGGAATTGTAAAATCAGTTTCATGATTAATGTGATCAGTATTCATTCCAACTCTGATCATTTTAAGTCTAGCGGGTGTTTGACCAAATTGAATACTATATCTAGATGGGGCACAAACAGGAGCGCTAGAGTATGCGTATGAAAATTTCATTCCTTTTTCAGCTAATTTTTCAATATTTGGAGTTTCATAGAAATCACTTTTTGATCCCTTTAATCCATTTAGCATTTCTACTGATGTGCCATTCCAACCCTGATCATCAGCAAGAATAAAAATAAAATTTGGATTTTCTGAGATGTTTTGACCTACTAATATTTTAAAAAAAAGAAAGCATGATAAATAAAATAGAAACCTATAAAATTTCATAGTTAATCAATTTCACTGTTTGTAGAAGTCTCGGTTAATGGGATTGGCCATGTATAATCTTCTGCTTGCCGAGCACCATCAATATCTCCGTAAATAAGTCTGCAATATTCGTCATAAACACCAAATCTAGTTAAGTCAAAAAATCTATGACCTTCCATATAAAGCTCAACAGCTCTTTCTTTTAAGAGTTCTTCACGGAATGACTCCATGCTTAATGACGTGTAGTCTATTTCACTCATTTGAACTCTACTTCTTAAGATATTGATATCATTATTTGCAGCAGACGGGTCTAAAGTTGTTTCAGCTTTTGCTTCAGCTCTCATTAAATAAACATCGGCAAGCCTTATAATATGCCAATTTTGTCTACTTGTATATTCTGTTGTTGCTTGTGTGTCAATATATTTTGCTGTCCAAACTTGCCATAATGTTCCAAGTGTATTACCAGTTTCAAGATTCGTAGGAATATAACCAGTACTCCAGGGATTTATATTAAATTGTCTTGTAGATGTTTCATATTGCGTTATAATGGAGTTTTGAAACCTATTGTCAAATTTATCAATTCTGTTGTTTATAAATAGGGGTTTTAACTTGTTATTACCACCAAAACCACTACCAGATAACCCAGCATTTCTAGGCGTAAATAAATTTGATAATGCCGTTCCTTGACCTGTTAATGATGATCCTTGAACATCAAATATCATTTCTGGATTATTTCCGTTATCTGCATCAAAAATTGTAATCCATTCTTCTAAACTTCCTGACAAATTAAATCCTTGACCGTTAATAGCTGCATCACACTCGTCCTTAGCGTATTGATAGTAGGATTGATAAGATTCTGGAAACGCTAAATAATTGCTGTTGCCTGTAATTCCTTCGCTTGCAGTTCTTTTGCTAGAAGCTATTCTGGTGTAAACTTTTGCTAAAATTGAATGAGCTGCAGTACTTGTAACTCTACCTAAATCATTTGTATAGTTTCCCCTTGATTCATTTTTTCCCCAACAATATTCAGATGCATAATTTAAATCATCGATTATAACATCATATATTTCAACTAAAGAAGAGACGGGTAATCCTTGATCATCATCAGCTTCTACAGGGTTAGTTCTTAACGGAACTTCTCCAAAACATCTTACCAAATTAAAATAATTTAGAGCTCTTAAAAATTTTGCTTCTCCAATAATTCTATTTCTTAAATCCTCGTCCATATTAATATTTGGCACATTTGCTATTACATTATTTGCATCTCTAATACCTAAATAAATTTCTTTCCACAAATTATTTAAACTTTGATTAGTCGAGGTTACCGTACCTCTTTTGAATTCATTATACAAATATGTTGATAAACCTTGGTCAGATGATGCAAATAAAGTTGGCATAAATTGTTGTTTATAATATCCTATTCCACTCTTTAATCTTGCATAAACAGAAGTTAATGCTGATAATGCATCAATTTCGTTTTGATAAAAATTTTCAGTACTTGGTTGAGTAAAAGGCTCTTCGTCAAGAACATTGCATGAATTGAATGAAAAAACAAATAAACTAACCGCTATATAATATTTAAAATTTCTATTTTTCATACTTTTAATAATTAAATTTTAATCCTACTAGAATTGATTTAGTTCCAGGATATGTTCCAAAATCAACACCTCTTTTTTGTGGATTTTTTGTGTAAGTTCTAACTTCAGGGTCATATCCAGGATAGTTTGTCCATACAAACAGATTTTGACCAGAAATATAAACTCTCATATTTCTTCCTTCAGAAAAATTAAAATTATATCCAATATTTATATTTTTTAATCTGATAAATGATCCATCATAAATATTTCTGTCAGATGAAATTGCTCTAGATCCAGTGTCTATCATTGCCCCTGGATGATTTAAATTACTTAAATTACCTATTGAGGGATCATATAAATAATTTCCGTTTTCATATGTAAGTGGTGCAATCCAAGAATTTTCAAATGAGCTAGTTAATATATTTGTGGTTTTTTGTAACCCACTTAATTGCCATGAATCAACCCAAAATAAATCTCCTCCTTTTTGGCCTGTAAAAAGTATGTTTGCATCCCAATTTTTAAAGCTAAAATTATTTGAAATTGAATACGTAAAATCTGGATTAGGGTCACCAATTTTCACATAATCATCAAAATTAATTTCTTGTATTTCTAAGGGTTGACCTGAATCATCAAAATCAACATGATGGTTTACGTATCTGATTTCACCTGGTGCCGCTCCAGCAATACCGCTATTGATAGCTTCTTCCCAATCTGTATAAATCCCGTCTGTTTGTGCGCCCCAATAAATTCCAAGTGGTTGTCCTACCATGAATAAAATAGGGTAGGCCTGTGAAAAACCAACTGATGGGCCTAGTTGGAAATCTAAGTTTGAGTTTAATTTATTTAGCTTATTTCTGTTAAAACCAAGATTTGTATTAATATCCCATATAAAATTTTCATTTTCAATAATTACTGAATTTATGTTAAATTCAATTCCTTTATTTTCAACTTCTCCAAAATTATCAACTCTGCTAGTGTATCCGTTAGAAGGAGGAAGTTGTACATATTGAAGTAAGTCTTTTGTTAGTTTATGATACAGATCAACAGTAAAATTCAATTTAGAGTTATAAAGTCCTAAATCAATACCAAAATTAAATTGATTAGTAGTTTCCCATGTTAAATCATCATTTGCAAGATTAGACTCGTAAAATCCGGTTATTATTTCATCGTTAAAGTTATAGCGAATAGGAGTCATTAATGCTAACGACTGATATGGAGATATTGGATTACTTCCAATTTTACCGTAAGACATTCTGAATTTCAATTCACTTAATTTATCGAATTGTTTTAAATAGTCTTCCTTTGAAGCAAACCATGAAAAAGCAATTGACGGAAAAAGCGCACTTTTATTATTTTCTGAAAATTTTGAAGATGCATCAATTCTTGTATTTACATCCAGAAAGTATTTTCTTTTATAATTATAACCGACTCTAAATAAAGCTGATAACAAGCCTACCTCTCTAAATTGAGTAATTGGAGTAAGTATTTCTTCCGCAGAAGCAAAATTATAAAAGACCGTTGCATCAGTTCCAAAACCTCTTGCTTTGTTAAAAATAGATCTAATTTCATTTTTCTCATACGTACCAACTAGGGTAGCATCAATGCGATGGCTTTTGAATCTATTTCTGTACCTTAAATTTGCTTCAGCATAAATTTTACTATTTTCTAAAAATGCTTGAGAAGCTTCACCATTGGTATTTCTACCTCTTGTTGTGTTTAAAGGGTAATAATTATCCCTGTTACTTTTTTGAAAATTATAAGACCCCTTTAAAGTACCCGTTAATTTTGGAGTGATTTTACTTACAATTTGTAATGTTTGACGAAAAGAGGAAGACTCTTTTATATCCATCACATATCTAGCCAGAGTATATGGGTTTGAGACGGGTAAACCTTCATTTAAGTCCAAGTAGATGTAGTCATCTTGTCCAGGTTCAAGAAGAGAGAAAATAGGCTGAAATTGTAATGCTTGAGAAACAACACCCCTTTGCTGAAATATTTCACCATTTCCGACTGACGCAGCATTTCCTTTTTTATGTGTAAAATATGTTTTAGAGTAAATATCTATTTTTTCGTCAAACGCTTTTCTTTTAGCATTCAGATTAAAATTTATTGTTTTATTATTTGAATTTATAATTACCCCTTCTTCATTATTTATTCCAAGGCCCATTGAAATATTTCTTTTAAAATCTCCACCTCTATAATTTAAGTTATATCTGTTACTAAGAGCAAGTCTATAGGTTTCATCTTGCCAATTGGTATTAACGCCAGTTGAGCTAAGAAAAGGAGGAACTCTTTGAATAGGTGATGTTGCGTCTGGGCCATCCCCAATAACAGGAAAATTTTCTAAATTTATTGTTTGTGTTCCGTCAAATGGTGATGAATATAGGTTTGGATTTGTAATATCTTGCCAAACTTGATTCAATATTCTTTGATTCATATATCTTTCAAACCCAGGACCATCTAAAACATTTATATTTTTTCTTACTGAAGTCACATAGCTTTCATAACTAACAGAAACTTTATCATTTCCATTTTCATTATTTGCTGTTTTAGTAGTAATTAATATTACACCATTAGCTCCTCTTGCTCCATATATCGCTGTAGCTGCAGCATCTTTTAAAACTTCAATTTTTTCAATATCATTTGGATTTATAAAGCTAAGAGAACTTTGAGCACCGCCACTTCCTGCCATTCCTTCAGCATCAGTTAATGGATCAACAGGAATCCCATCCAGTACGTATAATGGCTGGGTACCACCTAAAATTGAATTTGTTCCTCTAATGGAAATACCAGAACCTCCACCTGGTTCAGAGCTTTCAGAAACAACTAAACCTGAAACTTGACCTTGTAAAACACTCTCTAAAGATCCGTTTCTGTTCTTTTCAAGTTGATCAGAATTTATCTGTGTAATAGATCCAGAAAGATCTTTTTCACTTATATCAAAATATCCAACGCTTATGGTTACTTCTTCTAGTTGACTAATATCATTTTCTAAATAAACAGAAATTGGGGAGGTTAAAATTGGTAACTCAATAGTTTTCATACCGATGTAGGAAACTTTTATCATTTCACCGATTTTTGTAATCAATTCAAAATTTCCTTCAAAATCTGAAATAACTCCAATATCTGATCCTACTATTTGAATAGTAGCTCCAGCTAAAGGAATATCAGTATTTTTTTCAAAAATTTTACCTTTTAAATTTAACTCCTGAGAATAATTAGAAGTAAAAACAAATAATATTATTAGTAAAAATAATTTCTTCATAATTTATTTAAGTTGTGTTCTTAACCACCAATCCCTATCTGGATTGTAATTATATTTTTTTTGTAATTTTTTTGACTCTTCTCTTAATTCTTTTTCAATTTGATCGTAATTTACATCATTAATTAAGTTTTTCATTTCACCAGGATCATTTATTAAATCATAAAGTTCATCAATATCATTTTCAAGAAAGTTATCTACAAGTTTATATTCATTAGTTCTAACTGCTAATTGGTCAGGGCCAGCATATGGCCATGCATCGTCAACATAATATTCAAATAAAATAGATTTTCTCCAATTTTTATCCTTTCCTTTTGTTATTAAATTTAACATTGATTCACCTTGCATATAATCAGGAGTTTTAATTCCTGCAAGGTCTAAAATAGTTGGGGCAATATCAATATTTAAACACTGTTCATTTATTTCAGAATTTTTTTTGATTAATTTAGGATATCTGATAATCATAGGAACTCTAATAGAGTTTTCATAAGCCAATCTTTTATCTTTATAAGTATGTTCACCCATAAAATATCCATTATCACTACTGTATATAATAACGGTATTTTCTAATTCACCAATTTCATCTAAAACTTTTAAAACTTGCCCAAGAGATTCATCAACAGCAATTAAGCTTCTTAATAATTGCATGTTTTTAAATCTATTAATTGGCCATTTTTTTTCTTTTAAAATTTCAGGAACTGTATCTTTTTCATTCCATTTAAAACCAAATGTTTTTCTTCTTTGCCACTCTGGCTTACCTTCGAAAGTTTCTTTATGTGTTTTATAAGGTGGTTCAGGAAGATTTTCTTCTTTGTATAAAGCTTTGTGTCTTGGTGCAGGTAAATGCTTTTCATGGACTGCTTTATGCCACAAGTTTAAGCTAAATGGTTTTTTTGGGTCACGTTTATTTTTAAGCCAATCAATGGTTTTTTCTGTCAGTATATCAGTTATATAGCCATTTAACTTTTTTTCTATTCCATTGTCATTCACTTTTGGATCAAAATAATCACCTTGACCTATAAAGCTAAACCAATAATCAAAACCAGGTCTAATATGATTTTTACCTCTTTTATGTGCCATATGTATTTTTCCAATATGAGCTGTTTCATATCCTGAATTCTGTAAATGGGCAGAATAAGGAGCAAATGATTCCCAATCTGGGTCAACATGTTTATTATTTTGATTTACTCCATGAATATGCGGATATGTACCTGTTAGAAAACTAGCTCTTGAAGGAGAACATATAGACTGGGTTACAAAAAAATTTTTAATATTAACCCCTTCATCTGCCAATTTATCAATATTTGGAGTCTTTAAAAAGGGATATCTTTTAGAAAAACCTACAGCATCATATGGTTGGTCATCAACAAGAATAAACAAAAAGTTTGGTCTCTTCTCATCATTTTGAGAAAAAAAGTAAAATGAATTTAGAAGCAAGAATAATATTAATAATTTTTTCATATACATTAAGAAAGCTGTAAAAATATAATTTCAAAGGATAATATTGATGTTTTTAATGATTATTATTAAATTATCAAGTGTTTATTTTAATTTTTTAACAATTTGATAAAATGATTGTTTACGTTTATTAGATAAATGCCTTTTTTTAAAAATGAAATATCAATATTATTTTTAGGTTCAAAAGTCTTAATTACTTCACCATTTAGACCAACAATTTTTAAAATTTTAATTTCTTCTTGAATATTAATAAAGACTATATCCTCAGAAGGATTTGGATAAATTGATATTTCTTGAATCAAGTTAATCGTATTTTGTGAAAGAAATGAATTGTTAGGGTCGCATTCAAATTCATCGAATTCATAATCATCATAATTTAAATTACTAGGAGATGCATATTGATTTGCTTCAATCGATCCGGTTGAATCAAAATTACTGTAAAATTCACCGATTTGGGTGTAATTATTATTCTCATCAAAGAAATCAGCTTGATCTGTAACCGGTGGAAAAAAAGAATATCTTTCAATATATTCAGTTTCTTCAAGATAGGGTAGCGCTAGTTGTAAAAATTGTCTATGAACCCATTCGTTTCTGTATTTATTTGCGTTGAATTCAGTAATCCAAATAGGCAAACCATATAGATTATAAACGTTTTCAAGGTAATTTACAAATCGATTGTATATGTCCTGAGGGTTTGCGTTTGGAGAGTTTTGTGGGTTTGAAGTCCAATCGTACCAATGAACAGCAATCACATCAATTCTAATTTCTTGATATTCAGCCTTATTATTAAATTCATTTAACCAGCTAAATACTTCACTTTGTCTACAAGCTGGAGACACCATTCTAAGCCCTGATTTAAGTAGGTTTTTATAATATACAAGAGATGTGTCAACTACACACATATTTCCATATTGCCCTGATTGATCATTACAATTATCAGGTTCGTTAAATGCTAATAAATGTGTTGATTTATATTTTTGTTTAATAATTTCAATATCGTTTAAATCATCAGCAGATCCCTTACCCCATGCCATTGGTGCATATTCCCTTGACATATCAGAACTTCCGTTATTACTCCATTTATAAAACCAATTGTTATTCATAGATTGAATATCACCAGCAGTTCCTTTTTTTGTTATCCAATTCCATGGAATAACTCTGATAAACGAAATTTTGTTATTTAGGTAATCAGGAAGTTGATTTATAATCACATCGTTTTCAGACGCGACAAATACTTTACTTTTTCCTGTTCCGTCTTCATTTTCAGCAAAAGTTGCCATGTAGCCTTTATTTAATTTGAACGAAGAAGTGCTATTGTTTAAGTAGTTTGGAATGGATTCACCAGTGAAAACACTGTTGTTTAATATGGATGTGAATTCACCATTTAAGTTGTTTTCGTCATATATCACAAGGTTTGAGAAATTATCAGATTCAAGACGAATTACACATCCATCATTATAGTAATTATCGTATCTAATATCTTCTGGGTATGATAATTGTTGATCTTCATAAAAAATATTATCATGGTAATAATAAAATGCACTATTTGGTTCTAGATTGTACAATCTTACCCACGATTTTTCTGAATTTATTTTTATTAAAACTCCTTCATGAAAAGGATAGTTTCCGTTAATATTTAAATAAGATGAATCATTAAGAATAATTTGTCCAATCCCTGTAATTTTATCTGTGTATAATTCACCATCAACAATTGTTATTTTAATATTTCCCTCAAGATTTATTTCACCATCTGCAACTACATTACATGTTATGTATAGATTAAATTGAATTGGTTCTTCAGGGTTTATACTATTCATTGGTGGATACTCGTCTGTGGTTGTTTCTTTCCAATTTAGTTCATTAAAAAAATCCTGAGAATTAGCATTTCCAGTCCATTGATATTCTTGTGCATTGAATGAAAACGTAATTTGAATAAATAAGTAAACTAAATATCTTTTCATAATTTGTTCAAGGTAATAATATGTTATAGTTTTATATAACATGAATTACAAAAATATAATCTTATCGTTAATTACAGTGTTATTTTTAAATAATACTGTAATCGAAAACAATAAAAAATTTAATGTTCTTTTTATAATAGCAGATGATTTGAACTGTGATATAGGAGCATACGGAAATAATGAAGTTTTCACTCCTAATATTGATGAATTAGCAAAGAACGGTGTTTTATTTGAAAATGCTCACGTTCAGTACCCGTTATGTGGGCCTTCAAGGGTATCATTAATGACTGGCCTTTATCCAGATCAAACCAAATCAAAAGAATTAAGATTATATGTGAGACAAACAATTCCTGATGTAATCACTTTAGGTCAAAGATTTATAATGGAAAAATATAATTCAATAAGAGTTGGAAAAATATATCATTATCACAATCCTAGAGATATTGGTACATCGGGTCATGATGATCATTTTTCCTGGGATCAAACTGTGAATCCTTACGGAAGAGATAAAATAGAGGAGTATAAGCTAAATAAAGTAAAAGAAAATTTTGACGGGGCAACTTTAAGTTGGCTTGAATCTGAAGGATTAGATAATGAACAAACAGATGGAATAGGAGCTGATGAAACAATCAATTTTCTTGAAAAGTTTTCAAAAAATAATGAAAATTTTTTCTTAGCATTTGGTTTATACAGACCACATATTCCGTTTGTAGCACCTAAAAAATATTTTGATTTTTACGATAAAGAGGATATGAATTTACCATCAAATGGTAATGAATTTTTAAAAACAATATCTCCTCCTGCTGTAAAATCTCTTAGAGCAAGAAAAGAACAAATTAACCTTGATAATTCTACAATAAAAACAGTTAAAAAAGCTTATTATTCCACAACAAGTTTTGTTGATGCTCAAATTGGAAGAGTTTTAGAAAAATTAAAAGAAACTGGACTTGATAAAAATACTATTGTTGTGTTTACATCTGATCATGGATATCATTTGGGAGAAAAAGGGCATTGGCAAAAACAAACCCTATATGATAGGGCTACTAGGGTTCCTTTGATTATTTCTGGTCCTGGAATAATTACAAACAAAAGGACAAATTCACCAGTTGAACTTGTAGATTTATATAAAACATTAATGGACCTAACTGGAATTTCTGTACCAGGATTTGTGCAAGGTTATAGTTTGAAAAATATTTTAACTTCAAATTCAAAACCTATAAGAAAAAGTGCATTATCTGAATTGCGTGTTTATTCTAATAGTGCACTAGCTCAGGGATATTCTATAAAAACAGATAGATATAGATTTACCAAATGGGAACATAAAGGGAAACGATATTCTGAGCTTTATGATCATAAGTATGACTTTAATGAAAATAAAAATCTTATATACGATGAGAATTACAATAAAATCAAAGATTCACTGGAAGTTATTTTAACCAAAAGGATTGAAGAAGCTAAGAAAAAGCCAAATGGACTGGGAAGGCAGTTTGAAAACGCAAAACCGACTTTTGAGCCAGTAAAAATGTATTCTTCAAAAAAATCCAAATTATGAAAAAAATAATATTACAAATTATCGCTGTTAGCATAATGTTAACATGTAGTGAAAAACCGAAAATTAACTATAATGATATAGATAATATGATCACTAAGGAAATTGATGAAAATAACATCCCTGGCGCAGTTGTTTTGATAGGAAACGAAAATGAAATTATCTTCCAAAAACCTTATGGAGTTAAAAACCCTAAAACAAACGAAAAATATAACTATGATGACATATTTAGAATTGCTTCTATGACAAAGGCAATTACCTCTTTTGGTGTTGTAAAACTATGGGAAAAAGGGTTAATAGAATTTGATGATCCAATCAAAAAATACATACCTGAGTTTAATTATGTTGAAATTCTAAATTCATTCAACGAAGACGACACAACATATACTACTATTGAAAGAACCAAAGACATTACAATACGTCAGCTTTTGACACATACATCTGGTATCGGTTATGATTTTATTGACGGAAATCCTGCAATAAAAGCTGTTTATCACAAGAAAAAACAAAATTTTATGGATAACGGTGTTTTGTGTTTTTGTGATCAAGACGTAACCATTGGTGAGTCAATAACAAAGCTTGCAACTGTCCCATTGCATCATGAGCCAGGCGAAAAATTCACCTATGGAATTGGTTTAGATGTATTAGGTTATATGATAGAAATTGTTTCAAAAAAATCTTTAGATGTATTTTTTAAGGAAGAGATTTTTGAACCATTAGAAATGAACGATACATATTTTTATTTACCTGAAGATAAATTTGAAAGATTGGTTCCTGTACAAAGCTTTGATAGTGGTCTTTCATATAATAGCAATTCTTCAAATATTGAAAGTAATTCATGGATAATATTTGAGGATGATAGATTTAATGTTAATTACCCTATAGAGGGAGAGCGCGTATTTTTTGCTGGTGGATGTGGTCTTTCAAGTACTGTTAGAGATTACTATAATTTTTTATCAATTTTCATAAATAATGGTAAATTTAAAGGAAAACAAATAATCAAAAAATCAACAAATGATATGGTTTTTGAAAATCAATTATCAGATAATTTTAACACATCTATAGGATTGGTTTTTGGGATCACTTCAAAAAATGATGAATGGTTCAATAAAAGTAAAACTGAAGGCGTTTTGCATTGGGGAGGGTATTGGAATACCAGTTTTTTTGCTGACGATAAAAATAAATTGATTGCACTTATATATAAGCAAACCCAAAACACTAATGAAACTTCTTGGGATAAATTAAGAGAAATTATTTATAATTCAATAGATTAATTAATAACTATTTTTCCTCAAAATTATCACAGGTATATTTCTCGCTCACCTCAACATTGTGAAAACTACAAAGAGAATTCATTAAAATATTTTCACAATTAACACAGCTGTTACTTAAACTTAAATTTTTCATAATCTATTATTTTAATTCAAAAATAAATGTAGAATTCTTTAGAAACAATTTAAATAAGCTTTTGATTAAAATTTTTATTTAGACTGTTTAAAAATTAGTTTGATATTAAAATAGTTGAACTATATTTTGGGATGGTAATTTCGTTTGACCATAGATATTTATCCCCCGAATGGATATCTCTTAATTCTTCGCCTTTTAGTCCTAATTCATAAAACCTATTAGTGTCAATTTTTATATCTTTTTTGTTTTTATTTATTATGACCAGAACCTTTTCATGATTATTCATTCTGGCTAAAAGATATGTTCCGTTAGAAGGTGAGTAATGCATTGTTCTTCCTTTATGTATTGCATTACTATTTTTTCTAAAATTTAATAATACTTTTAGATAGTTTTGCATATCTAATTGCTCTTCACTGAGGTTTTGACCTGTGAATGCATTTTGATTATCATCATTCCAACCACCAGGAAAATCAGTTCTTATCAAGCCATGATCACCTGGATTTGCTGAATCTTGCATTAATATTTCAGTTCCGTATAATACCTGGGGTATCCTTGGTAAAACTAACATGATACTCATTGCCATTTTAGTCTGATTTATATTTTCCTTCATTTGAGTAAAAATTCTACTCATATCATGGTTATCATTAAATATAAGAAGTGAATTAGGATCATTATAGTGAAAGTCATTAGCTAAGTTTTCATAAATTTTTATTAGCCCTGTATTCCAGCTTTCTTCTTCGCTAATCCCTTCAAATATTGCCTTTTGCATAGCAAAATCCATAACACTTTTGAGATTGGATTCATATCCATCTTTATTGTTATTATCTTTTTGCCAATATGCAATCCTTATTGGATTATAGCTCCATTCTTCCCCCACTATATTAAATTTAGGATATTCATTCATAATTCTTCCAGCCCAATCACTTAAAAAATCTTTATCAGCGTAAGGGTAGGTGTCTTGTCTTATCCCAGCTAAATTTAAAGTTTCAATCCACCATATTGAGTTTTGAATTAAATATTTAGCCATGAATTGATTTTTTTGATTCAAATCTGGCATTGTTGGTACAAACCATCCCTCAAGCATCCCTTTATAATCTGATTCCGACGCATATATATCTTGAATAGTTGACCTTCTGTGATTTGAGTACACAGTATTTTTTCCGATAGTTTCTTCGCTTGAATTTAGATATACTTTCTGAAAATTCAACCAATTTTCAAAAGGCAAATCATCCATCCACCAGTGATAGAGCCCGCAATGATTAACTATGATATCTTTTATTATTTTAATATTATTTTTGGAGGCCTTCTTTGACAATTCAATATATTCAGCTAAAGTGCCAAATCTAGGGTCAACAGTATAATAATCTGTAGTTGCATATCCATGATAAGACCCTTCTTTCATATCATTGATTAAGACAGGATTTAACCATATTGATGTAAATCCCATATCCTTTATATAGGAAAAATTATCAATTATTCCTTTTAAATCTCCACCATGTCTTGCATAGCCATCAGACCTGTTAATTTTGCTTTCTTTTAACCCATCAACAATGTCATTATCTGGATTTCCATTTGCAAATCTATCTGGGGTAATTAAATATATAACATCAGAACTGTCAAATCCTTTGTTTTGAGATTCAAAAGTTCTTTTTTTACTAAGTGAATAGTTATAGATTAATTTTTTTTTATTGTTAGAAAATATGATTTTAAAATTACCTTCCTTTGTCATTGATGCAATATCAAGATCGATGAAAATATAGTTTGGAGAATCAGCTTCGTGTATATCTATAATTTTAATACCAGGATAATCAATAGATACTTTATAGTCACTGATATTTTGCTCTTTAACCAGAAGTTGTAAATTTTGATTTTCAAATCCAATCCACCAGTTGGGAGGGTGAACTTTATCAATTTGAGTATGAGTATTATTTACAATCGAAATAAATAATAAAATTGTTAGTAAATTTTTCATGCTTTCTCTAATGTGTTTATAATCTAATTATTAAATTTATAATCCCTAAGTATAAACTAACCAGTTTCTTAATTTAGGCTAAACTAAAAAAACAAAACTAAAAATGATGAAAAATACAAATTTACTATTGCTTTTTTGTCTCCTTTTTTCATTGAGTTTATTTTCTCAAAACCCTTTAGATGGGAAGGTTACAGATGTTAATAGTTCTGAAGCAATTGCAGGTGTTAATGTAATTGTTAAAGGTACATCAACAGGAACAGCTACAGATTTTGACGGTAATTATAACATTAATGTTAGTCAAGGTGATGTATTAGTTTTTTCTTATGTTGGTTATTCAACTTTAGAAATTACTTATAACGGTCAATTATCATTAAATATTGAAATGTCTGAGGATGCTTCACAGCTAGATGAAGTACTGTTAATTGGTTATGGTTCAGTGAAAAAAAATGATCTCACCGGTGCTGCTGATTTGATTACTTCTGATAATTTTAATCAAGGCTCTGTATTGTCACCTGAACAATTAATTACAGGAAAACTTGCTGGTGTTTCAGTTACATCGGGAAGTGGTGCGCCAGGTGATGGACAAGCTATTAGAATTAGAGGTTTAGGATCATTATCTTTAACCAGTTCACCGTTAATTGTTGTTGATGGTGTTCCGTTAAATGATGGAGGAGTTGGAGGATCTAGAAATGCTTTAAATTCGATAAACCCTTCTGATATAGAAAGTATGACCGTTCTCAAGGACGCTTCTGCAACAGCAATTTATGGTTCTAGAGGTGCAAATGGTGTTATTTTAATAAGTACTTTCAAAGGAAAAGATACAGAATTAAAATATAGCTTTACTTCAAAATTCTCAACTTATTCACCTATTGATAAGGTAGATGTTTTAACTGCAGCTGAATTTATAAATATGATAACTTCATCTGGAGATCAAGCTTATATCGATCAATTAGGCACCAATAATACTGATTGGCAAGATGTCATTTATCAAAAAGCTTTAGGTAAAGAATACAACTATAGTATTACTGGAAATAAATATGGTATTCCAATGAGATTATCAATTGGCTTGGGAGAACACAATGGAGTGTTATTAGGCGATAAATTTAAGAGAAATACTATTTCATTAAATCTTAAACCTTCATTTTTAGATGATAAATTGGGTCTTGATTTTAATTTCAGAATGATGGATACCCAAAATGATTTTGCAGATAGAGGTGCTATTGGAAATGCGGTAAGATTTGATCCAACAAAACCAGTTTTTAACGGATCACAGTATGACGGTTATTATTCTTGGATAGATCCAGCATCAGGGAATCAATATGCTATTGGTGCTCCTACAAATCCGTTAGCATTATTAAACTTAATCGATGATTACTCAGATGTTGATAGAATTATATCTAATCTAAAATTAGATTATGAATTACCTTTTACTGAAGGATTAACAGCCACTCTAAATGTGGGTTACGATGATGCAAGTAGTGAAGGAAGTAGAGTAACCTCAGAATTATTTCCAACTTCTGATCCAACATGGAATGGTTCATTATCAACTTATTCTCAAAGTGCAACCAATACATTGTTAGATGCTTATATTACTTATGAAAAATCATATGATGATTCGTCATTAAATGCTGTTGCAGGTTATTCTTACCAGGCATTTGAATTTGATAATTATTCATATGACAGTGAAGCAGAAGAGGATGGAAATGATTATGAATTTATTGACAAATCAAAAAATGTTCTCCTTTCATACTTTGGTAGAGTAAATTATGACCTTAAAGGAAAGTATTTATTTACTGCTACTATGAGAGCGGATGCATCATCAAAATTAAATCCAAATGATAGATGGGGGTTCTTTCCCTCTTTCGCTATGGCATGGAATGTTGATCAGGAGGATTTTTTTAAAGGTGATATTTTTGATTCTTTAAAATTTAGATTAGGTTACGGACAAGTTGGTAATGTCAACGGCTTAGGTGATTATAAATTTTTAACCAGATATACTGGAAGTACATCTACTGCGTATTACCAATTTGGCAATTCATTTTATCAAACTTTTAGACCTGAACCTATCAATCCTGATCTGAGATGGGAAATAGGAGAAACTTTAAATCTAGGAATAGATTATACAATGTTTAATAGTAAGCTTAGTGGTTCTATTAATATTTATCAAAAAACTACAAAGGATTTAATAGCTTACACCTTAGTTGACCCGTTTACAAATTTTGGTAATAGAATTGATGCTAACATTGGGGATATGGAAAATAGAGGAGTTGAATTAACATTTAATCTTCCTTTAATGCAGACTGATGATTATGA
>CEWO01052936.1_pt1 | contig 18016 bp, 17 predicted proteins | sample 361561 | NCBI WGS metagenome assembly CEWO01 (sample SAMEA2623627, study PRJEB7988) | marine metagenome | isolation source: saline water (ENVO:00002010), including
CTCTCTGACTATCCTCATGCCCTTACCTCCGCCACCAGCACTGGCCTTCAGAAGCAATGGGTATCCAACCCTAGCGGCCACTGATGCTAGTGTTCCAAGATGATCACTATCATCGGGAATCGCTACCTCATCACCAGGAATTACCGGTACTCCTGATTCTATCATCCTAGATCTTGCTGAAATCTTATCTCCCATTGTATCTATGGCTTCAGGAGAAGGGCCAATCCATATGATTCCAGATTTATCTACTGCATCGGCAAAGTCTGCTCTTTCCGACAGAAAGCCATAACCAGGATGTATCGCCTGCGCTCCAGAAGACTTGGCGGCCTGAATTATGGCTTCTGAATTGAGGTAATTCTCTGACAGACTATCCCCTGGCAAGTATACTGCATGATCCGCCATCTCAGTATGTAGTGAGTGTTTGTCTGGATTAGAATAAATTGCGACTGCTGTCAAACCAGCTTCTTGGACAGCTTTGATAATTCTGACTGCTATCTCTCCTCTATTGGCCACTAACACCGTATCAAATGGAGTAGGCGCTTCCTTCATCCATTCGGGTATCATGACAAGTCCTCTTTGATTTATTCAGTGGACCAGTCGGGTGATCTTCTTTCTAAAAATGCAGAAAGTCCCTCTTGTCCCTCTCTTGACCCTCTCATCTCACTAGTCTTCTCCAATGTCCATAGCCTCAGATCTTCATCAGAACCAGTCCATCTGTCGAGTTCTAGTGTCAGTTTCTTTGATTCATATACTGCCACCGGACCTGTTGTAAGAACGGTGTCTATTACTCTGGAGGAGGCTTTCTCGAATTCTTCCTTATCCTTTACAATATCATCTATCCAGCCAATTCTTAGAGCCTCTTCTGCATCTACTCTACTTGCTAGCATGGAAAGTCTTCTGAATTGTGCACTTCCAATTTTCCGATATACGTAAGGGCCAATCACTGCCGGCAGGATACCTAACTTTCCTTCTGATAGCGCTATTCTTGTTCTGGGCTCTGCAATGACATGGTCAACACATGAAACGATTCCGGCTCCACCCCCTAGTGCTACCCCTTGGACACATGATAACGTGAAGCATGGGTGGGCCCATAGGGAGTTGAATAACGAGTCGAGTCTCATAGAGTCTTTTCTGTTTTCTTCAGGGCTGGCGGCTCCTGCGTCCCTCATCATATTCACATCTGCACCGGCGCAGAAGTGCTTGCCCTGAGAGTTCAGTACTATCACTCTGAGGAAGGGTAACCCGTCCTCGTCATGGATTGAGTTATTCTGACCAGCGGATCTTTCTGATGTCCATTTTAGAAGTTCTACTAATTCACTAATCAGTTGTACGTTGAGGGCATTGAATACCTCACTTCTTGTCATTGTTATTCGTGCTATCGGACCCTGGATGGAAACATCGCAGAGTTCTGTGGTCGGTACTTCATCACTCATTGAAAATTGCATTATTTCACATCCTGAATACTCCATAGCTATTTTCTGGGAGTTCTGAATTTAGAGATGATGAGATGCAAAGCCCTAGAATATCCCTAGTATCTCTTGGATCTATGACTCCATCATCCCAGAGCCTTGCGGTAGAGTAGTAAGGATTACTCTCTCTCTCGTATTTCTCCCTAATAGCTTCTGGATCGGCATTTCCAACTGTGGAAAGAACACTGGCCGCCTGCTCCCCCCCCATCACAGAGATTCTGGCATTTGGCCACATGAAGAGGAATCGCGGATCGTATGCTCTCCCACACATGCCATAGTTTCCAGCGCCGTGTGATCCACCGATAATTACAGTGAACTTAGGCACTGGGACGCAAGATACAGCTGTCACTAGTTTTGCTCCATCCTTGGCGATTCCTCCTGCCTCTGCATCTCTTCCGACCATGAATCCCATGATATTCTGTAGGAATATTAGAGGAATTCCCCTCTGGCCGCAGAGCTCCACAAAATGGGCCCCTTTCAAAGAAGACTCAGAGAATAGTATTCCATTATTGGCTACGATACCTACTGGATAGCCGTGAATCCTGGCAAATCCGCAAACTAATGTCGTACCATATCTCTTTTTGAATTCGTGGAACCTGCTTCCATCAACCATCCTAGAAATCACTTCTCGGACATCATACGGAGTTCTATTGTCAGTAGGGATAATTCCCATCAATTCCTCTGGGTCATGATGGGGGTCTTCTGATTCTTTGGAATCTAACCTGACCTTCTGGCCGACATTAAGATTCTCAACTATATCTCTAGCAATCTGCAAGGCTTCCTTCTCGTCTTCTGCATAATGATCGGCCACTCCGGACTCCCTGGTGTGTAAATCGGCTCCACCCAAATCCTGGGAGCTAACCTCCTCCCCAGTTGCCGCCTTTACCAAAGGTGGCCCTGCTAGGAATATTGTCCCGTTGTCCTTGACAATTATCGATTCGTCGCTCATTGCGGGAATGTATGCACCGCCCGCTGTACAAGATCCGAGAACAGCGGCTACTTGTGGGATTCCTTTGCTTGATAGAATTGCTTGATTTCTAAAAATTCTACCAAAATGTCCCTTGTCCGGAAAGACTTGGTCTTGCAGAGGAAGGAATGCGCCCCCTGAATCGACCAGATATATGCATGGAAGATTGTTCGACTCAGCAATCTCTTGTGCCCTAACGTGTTTCTTTACAGTCATAGGATAGTATGATCCACCCTTTACTGTGGCATCATTGGCTACGAAGACACACTCTTTGCCATGAACCACGCCTATTCCAGTTACTATTCCAGCAGAGTGGGCTCTTCCATCATACATCTCGTAGGCAGCGAGTGTAGAGAGTTCTAGGAAAGGAGAGCCGGGGTCGCAAATATCAGAGATTCTATCTCTAGGCATGCCCTTTCCCCTCGATTCATGCCTCTCGACATATTTCCCTCCACCTCCTCCTCTAGCTGTTTCCAGCTTTTCACTGAGGTTTTCAATCAGAGATAGGTTATGCTCCTTTCTAGATAAGAAATCATCACTCGATTTGTCCACTCTGGTTGGCAGCCTGTCCATGTGAATCATATCCGTGATGATGTGCAAGTCTTCAATTGAATGGAGTGAATATCCCTGATTTCAAGGTTCACTGACCTATTACGAGTCTTCCGACACCTCTCAATCCTGGTGCCATCCCCACTACTAGAATCATGAGCCCGACAAGTAATCTAAGGTGCTGTTGCTTGTTCTCGAAGTTCGCGTAAGCGAAGAACCACCAGATAATAATCCCGAGTCCTGCCTTTACCATTGTAAATCCGAATGTATTGCCGAACTCCTCGATTATTCTTGCTGAAAGTAGGTGCTTTTCGTCGTATCCGAAATATTCTATCCCTATCCATGTTGCTAGACCATCCATGACTTGTCCCGATACAGAAAGAAATACTACTGGATATGCCAATACGGCCTTTTTCCGATTCTCTTCCATGAATGTCTTATCTACAGATACAAGATCTTCATAATCTGTCTCTGACATTCCTTCAGGGAGAATTCCAGCAACAAACCCTCTTTCAGAAAGTCTTCTTGATGATTCTATGCCAGTGGAAAACATCGCATAACATATTACTAGGGGTATTCCTATCACAATAACCAGTGGCCAAAGAGTTAGTTTATCCTCTGGAAGAGATGTTGCAAAGGATACCAATGCCCCGAAGAATACTAAGATTCCCCCACAGCCAACAAGGTAAACAGACTTCTGAATATATGAGAATTCGGAGGTTGATTCTCTGAAGAAGATGGGTATCAAGGTTGCTGAAATTCCTATTACAGCGAATATTGTCAAATCTAGGTTACTACCGATTTCACTAGAGGAAATGGAGTGACCAAAGATAAGGAATTGAACAAAGATAACTATCATACACAGTGATTCTAGAATCCTATCTTTCTCCGAATCACTGATCTTTGATCCGTAATTCCTCACATGATAGCCAATCGAACCAGCGATAATGACCCATAGTGCTGTTTGGAAATGTATACTTGGACTTACGAATAGAGGTGCCATGGACGAGTCAAACATATTGGCATCTTCAACAACTTCTCCGAGTGCGGCCCAGAATACGTAGGGCAGCAAGGCGAGGAGTGTAGCGTCACTGGGGTCTATCTCAAGAATCCTGAGCCATGCGCTGAGGGCGGCGACAAACAGAGCTAAGACGACCGCATAGGTGATTGTGTTTGTCACATTATATCCGGCATCGCCTCCTGATTCATCAAGCACGGGGTTGACGTAGTAATCAGTAATGAAATCTGTAAGGGGGTTTGAGATATCGAGAATATTCAGGAAAAGCGCTGAAAAAATCAGAGTTGTGATGGCAGTAAGGGCGTATATCGACCATCTTTCGTAGTCATAGAGACCATAATTGCCACCAGTCATACGCCTACGAGGAGGTTCATGACTTAGAAATGGCGGAAGAATTCACTCTTCTTCATAGATGATTTTCTCATCCTCTGCGAGTTCCAGCATCTCTTTCACTGCCTCTGGGTCTTCAGAATTTATCTGCGAGTCCTTTAGTCTCCTCTCTCTTCTCTTACGGGCGGCAGATAGACCGGGGACAAGTGAGTCGAAGGGGGATGATTCCGTACCCCTCTCCTCGTAGCTCTCCAAACTCCTCGACCTGATACGCTGTCTTTTCCTATCTTTCTCAAGACCATGCAATACGCTACCATGCTCTGCGCCTCTTAGAATAGACTCTATGGCCGGATTAGCAATTTCAAGGCCCATGTCGTCCCCGATAATTATCACTGAGGAGCCGTATATGGCTATCTCAGTACCTGAAAGCTCCTCTATCCTGCTCCTGATGAGTCCGTTCCTACCAATGAGTCTGCTTCTCATTCTCCTAATTTGGTTTGGCTGCCTCCCTACCCATTCTCTGATGTCATACATCTGAAGGTGTATTTCATCTTCTAGAAGCTGGACCGCTCTTTTAGGAGATAATCCCCTTCCAATAGCGAGAATAACATCTGGAGTTTTCATTCTGACGACTGGATCGACATCAGAATCTGCCCAATCTACGGAAACTTCCCCTGTTCTGGAGTCTACTTCCAACTTCGCCCCACAGGCTTCCTCAATCATCTTCCTAGTTGCTCCAGCCTTGCCGATTATGACCGCAATACGATCCTTAGGGATTCGGGCCACAGGCTCCATGGGCCAATCCACAGGGCCTCTCTCTTTAATCCCCGCCCGGAAGCGGTTGTAAGTCTGGTACGGGCTCTTCCAGAACTCTGAGCATACAATCAGCCAGCTCGACGTCATATCCTTGCTTACTAATCCAGTGAACCAGTCTGGATACGTCTCTGACTAGGAATTCCTCTGAATGTGGATGTTGATCTGTGACTCCTTGTCCGACATCAATGAACCATGGCTCACCTTCGTGCCATAGAATATTGTACTCACTGAGATCAGCGTGGACTAGACTCGCTTTCTGCCACGCGACTGCAACCATATCTAGCATTTCTGTGAAAGTCTCAAATTTTTCTTTTACCTCAATGTCGCGCAGACGCGGAGCGGCCCTCTCTGAACCTATGAGCTCCATAACTAGGACATTCTTGTGATAGGAAAGTGGAAGTGGGACCCTAATCCCATGTTTCCTCATTCTTCTGAGATTTCTGAATTCCTTCTTCACCCATATATTGACTAGTTCCCTATGTCTTCCAGAGAGGCCATTGAATCTCGGATCGCCGTCGATATACTTAGCTAGTCCCTTGAAAACAGCGTTTGTAGTATGAAATATCTTAACAGCGATTGGCCCGTTAGCTGATGTGGCATGAAATACATGGGCCTCCTTTCCTCTGGCGATTGGGTAGTCGATTGTCTCAATATTCCCTTTTTGCATCAGTTTGTGCACGGCTAGTAGTGTCGACTTATCAAAAACAGCATCAAATACCCTCTTATCGACCCATTCAAAGGGACCTTTGCCCATGACTCCTTGAAGTCCATCTTCTATTTCGTTGAATATTTTCTTGAATCTTGGCTCAGACATCCAGTCATGTTTTGTCTGGGATTTCATTATCGCATCTGGGTCTTCATCCCAGTGCTCATCAAAATCCATTTACTCACCCAAAGAAAGAGTCTATGTCATCCTCATCATTACTTGAAGAAGATGTTTTTTGGGGCTTCTCGACAGGTTCTTCTGTAGACTCTGATGATTCTTGGACTTCATCATCAACATTCTCGGAAAATTTTTCATCTTCCACATTTGTTCTTTCTCCTGAGAGTCCGAAGAGATCAACAATCTCAGGAAGCGCTCCCTTTCTTGAGAGGTATAGAGACTGAGTCTTCGTATACCTCATGCACACATTGGCCTTCTCATCCTGAAAGTCCCATGGCTGTATTACTATGAGGTCCCCTTCTCTGACCCATTGTCTCCTTCTCATCTTTCCAGGAATTCTAGAAATTCTACTAAGGCCGTCTTCGCAAACTGCCCTGATTCTCCTTCCTCCTAATATCTCGTCAGCAATGGCAAACATCTCATTCACTTTTCTGTTTGGGAGTGGGACTCTGATTCTATCCCCTGATCCTGACTCTAGCTGAGCTAGTCGCTCAAAATCGACCTTCTCCTCCCTACGTGCCACGTAACTCCGTCGAGAGTCACCTATGTGAAGTTGAGCATCATCACTGATACATGAATGAGCCTATAGCCGTGGAAACCATATCCAAAAGCCACTCACTTACTGGGCCAACCCCGCAGAGTACCGTTAGCAGTGCGCAGGCGAAAATAGCCATTCTTAGTGAGGGGGCTGCTTTGAGGGGTTTTTCCGTGGATGGTTCTTCAAAGAACATCACTAGTCCTATCCTGAGATAGTAGAACAGTGAGAGAGCGCTATTGAGAACAATTGCCGCTGCTAACCAGAATAATGGATCAACTGACTCCGCCCATGAGATTACGTCAGCGCTACTAGAAGATCCAGTAGAGGCAGAGGTCGAAACTATTCCATTAATCATCAGAAGTTTTGAGAGGAAGCCTGACAGGGGAGGAACTCCTGCAAGAGAAAGCACAAACAAGAACATTGATCCTGCAATCAGTGGGTCTCTACGTCCCAATCCATGAAGATGCTCTATTTCATGTCCCTTGCCTTCGGTTTCGAGTAGAGCAAGGACTAGGAAAGCGCCTAGCTTGAATAAGACTAGAACAAATAGGTGGAATGAGACCGCAGTGAGGATAATTGAGCTTTGGTCCGTACCAGATATTCCGCTTCCTACTACGGCGATTGCAGCCAACATGTAGCCAGCATGAGCTACGCTGGAGTATGCAAGTATTCTCTTTGGATTCACACTGGTTAGGGCTGCGAGATTTCCCCACGTCATGGTTACAATAGCGAAAATACTCAGTGTAATCATCCATATTGCTTCAGAGCCCTCTGGGACTGTAATCATTACCAGCACCCTGAACAATGCTAGGAATCCCATTGCTTTGGATGCCGTGGCCAGAAGACCCGATACGGGGGAAGCCGCTCCAGAGTATGCATCGGGAGCGGCTAGATGGAATGGGGCTGCACTAACCTTGAACCCGAATGCCACCAGCATCATACCGATACCAAAGGCGGCAAAGGGATCGACTCCATCCATCGAAAGCCAGTTTTGCCTCAATATATCGAGATCTAGGCTTCCGGACCATAGGTAAAGCAGGGACATGCCGTAAATCCCAATAGCAGAAGCGACTGATCCTACAATGAAGTATTTGGCACCCGCCTCTCCTCCAGTGGCGTCTTCCTTGTGGAAAGCAACAAGAACATATGTGGAGAGGGAAGCAAGTTCGATACAAACTATCAGCATGAATAGATTTGTTGCCATCGTCATCATGGTCATACCAAGGCCGACCATAATCAGGAGGATGTAGAAGTCTACTTGCCTCCTATTATCCATTAGGATGGAAATTTTTCTATCGAATACATTCTCTGAATCTGATTCTTTTGGAACTTGTGCATTTGTTTTAGCAGGTAGACGATGAGTGGTTGCGATACTGACTAGCAGAAGTGCACCTAGGAACATCGTTGAAAATAATCTACTGAAACCATCGACCATTAGAATGCCTCCAACCTCTCTCGGTGATTCTGATATGAGTAGTAGAGAGGACAGGAGGGCCAAGGAAAAAGTTAGATTGGAAATCCTGTTTGGCATTCTTGGATCATTGGTCATATCGAATCTTGAGCCACCTAGTAATACAGGGACTCTGATCGAAGTAAGCGGTAGTCTGAATTTTGCATCTCCGAGATTTGGCACCAATACTATAGCAATGAGCCCGAGAATCAATATCAGTTCTGGCATCATCGAAGACGCAGTATCGGAATCGAGGGAAAGCTGACCGATTGAGTTCAAGGCTTCACCCCCTCAGATTGCATAGCCTCTACCAAGGTTTCTATTAGGAACCCTGAGCTCCATTCTGACATCATGTCCCAGAAAAGGAATGGGAGTATTCCAAACAGGATGGTAAGTGCACCTAGAATGAACATTCCAGAATTCTCATGCCAGGAGATGTCCCTTGGTTCCTCGCCATGAAGAGTGTCTGGGAGTATTCCCTGATGAGGGTCATTAGACTCGAAAATAGTCTTCTGCATTGATGTGAGGTAGTATACTGCTGTGATGATAAGTGTCAGAGTTGGGAGTAGTACCAACCATCCGAAAGACATCCAGAAGGCGATTAGGATTGTTACCTCAGCCACGAAACCTGCTAGAAGAGGAAGTCCTAGGCTGGCCATCCACCCTAGCATCATATGCGCAGCGAGCCAAGGACTGTGGTGTGCTATTCCTCTCATGGAGCCTATTTCTAGAGTGTGATAATGGTGTTTGAAAGCACCAGCTACCGCGAAGAGCAAAGGGCTGATTATACCATGTGCGAACATCATGAATAGAGCGCCAGCAATACCCAGAGGTTGCATTGTGGCAATTCCTAGGAAAATTAGTCCCATGTGTGAGACCGAGGAGTAAGCCACCATTCTCTTCAGATTGGTCTGGCCCATGCAAACCCATGCCCCATAGACCAGGCTGGCCATTCCGAGGAAGATGAGTAGGGGGATGAATGCAACTGTGGAGTTGGGGAATGCAGAGACTGCTATCCTTAGGAATCCATATGCGCCCATCTTTAGCATGACTCCTGCTAGTAACATAGATCCAGCTGTAGGTGCTTGTACGTGAGCGTCCGGTAACCAAGTATGCACAGGGACGCTTGGCATCTTTGTAGCAAATCCTATCAGTAAGAGCAACCACACAAGATGCCTTAGTCCCTCACTAGGAATGTAATCTGATGAGGCAATCATAACCGACATATCGAATGTATGTCCAGTGATGGTACCTGAGGATGCGACATCTGGGGTGTAGAAATACATCACTAAAATTCCGATTAGCATTATTACGCTGGCAGTGAAAGTATAGATGAAGAACTTCATTGAAGCGTATTTTCTATCATCCCCGCCCCAGACCATGATTAGGAAGAACATAGGGACTAGAGTGAGTTCCCAGAAAGCGTAGAAAACGAACATATCAAGGGAGACGAAAACTCCGATTAGAGCCCCTTCCATCATCAATATTAGCGGATGGAAAAGGTGTCCTTTCTTAGCGTCCCACTCGACAAGCATTGAGATGGGTATCAACAGGGTAGTTAGCCAAATCATTGGGAATGAGAGGGCGTCTGCGCCTACCTTCCATTGTACTCCTATGGATGGTATTAGGGCAAAGGCATCGTTAGTTAGAGAGTACCCAGAGTTGTAGTCGGTCCAGTCGACATTTCCAATTTCTCCGAAGAATATCATGGTTGTGATAGCAAGCATTGCTAGAGCGACCCCCATGCTAATCGCTCGGGAGGCCCTAGCTAGCCCCTCCGCTGATCCAGATATCTTAGGTAGGATCAATAGAGCGAGACTGACTGCAAGTGGTACAATAGTGATTACAGTTAAAGGATCTGAAATCATTAGTTAAGCCCCCATAATAGTGCTATAATACTGAGCATGCCAATAGTGGCCATGAGAATGTAGTCTCGTGCACTTCCTGTAGTCAGGTTCCTTACTTGGAGGGACCCAATTACAGATTTTGACTCTACTTGCTTGATCATTCCGTCTATGACTTTCCTATCGAACCAAGCTGCAAACTCTGAGAATGGTATGACGGTTTTAGCCAATATTCCTTCATATAAATCGTCGAAATAAAGTCTATTTTGCAATGCTACTGATAACTCTGATTCTGCCAGAGAGGTGACATCTTGGCTTCCGAACTTGGAAGAGAGTGAAACTAACCAGGACACTAGGGGTGTCGCGGACTCGCCCTTTGCGAGATTTCCTCCGTGAATCCTAGCCGCGAATACTGGTCCAACTATGAACGATAGGAAGATTGTGATCCAACCAATTATCCTAAGATTCATCTTCTCAGGCAGGAAAGCATGCTCTAGCTCTCCGATGATGGATGAAATAAGGGTGCTCTCGTGGAGTTTTAGGTGACCAGAGTAGTCATATGCCGAAGAAAGATAATCAGTGGCCCCAAGCAATGCGAAGGCGAAACCCCCGAAAGCAGTAACTATAGTCAGCGTGACAAGTGGCATCTTTATCCAAGGGGTTTCTTCGTGAACATGATTTACTACTTCCGACTTTGGCTCCCCTGCGAATGTCATGAACCACATTCTTGACATGTAGAAACCTGTCATTCCCGCTGTGAGGAGAACAAGTATTGCAGGGCCGAACATAAGTGGCTCATGCTCTAAGGCTGCAAGCCATGTCTCGGCGATTATTCCTTCTTTAGACCAGAATCCACCTATCAGAGGAATTCCAATTATTGACATCGATCCGAACATCATTGCAGTAGCAGTGACAGGCATCTTGGACGCCAGTCCTCCCATGTTCCTCATATCTTGAGGGTCAAAGTGATGGTCATGATCCCCATGATGAAGGTGATCGTGTGCGTGGTGTACCTCATGTATGACGGAGCCGCTGGCCATGAAAAGCATCCCCTTGGCCATAGCGTGATTGAAGAGATGGAACATGGATGCCCCGAACACGACCACTGCAGCATGGTGTTCATCATTGTTGTAGAACCAAAGAGCCGAGCCAAGTCCAGTGAAGATGTAGGCCAGCTGGCTCATTGTTGAGTATGCCAGTACCTTCTTGATATCATTCTGAACGAAAGCGATAGCAGCGGCCATGAATGCTGTAATTCCACCGACATACGCTATAATCAGACCGAGTTCTTCCAGGCCCGCCACTCCGTGGTGGCCGACATCGACGAATGGTACCATCCTAGCGACTAAGTAGAGTCCTGCATTCACCATTGTAGCCGCGTGAATAAGAGCTGAAACTGGTGTTGGCCCTTCCATGGCATCTGGGAGCCATACATGGAGGGGGAACTGGGCCGATTTACCAACCGCTCCAATAAACATCATCAATAGAGCCCAGAAGAGCTTGTTCGAATCGACCATTCCATCTAAGGAGGGATCATGGAATATTACTGAGAATTCCAGTGAACCGTATATGTCGTACAGGATGAAGAGTCCTATCATAAGAAAAACATCGCCGACTCTTGTTGTCAGGAACGCTTTCTTGGAAGCATACGCGGCACTATCCTTCCAATAGTAAAAACCGATTAGGAGATACGAGCAAAGTCCCATAACTTCCCAGAAGATGAATAGCCAAAGGAAGTTGTCAGCTAGAACCATTCCAAACATGCCCAGGGCAAACAGAACGAATTCCCCATAGAACCTGTGATTCCTATCTTCATTAATTGGATCAGTGTTCATGTAGCCGAGGCTGAACCAGCAGATCAGGAAGCATAGGAAGGTAGCCACGAGGAGTATCATCAGAGTTATGGAATCTATCCAGACCCCCATTCCAAGTATCTTGGTTCCAGAAGTTAGTGTGTAGTCTGACTGCAAGAGGTCGAAAGATACCCACTCTAGCCATTGTATTATGCTCTGCTGATCGTAGAAGTTAGGCAGAGAGTCCACATAATCGTAGACTAGCCATAGAGAAGCGGAAAGTGATACTCCGAGTGCGCCCAAGGCTAGTATCCCCCCCTCCTTCAACTTAATTTTCCAATACTCTGTACCATTGTATATCTGACCTGCTATCAGTATTACAGGGAAGGTCATGAAAGGAACGGCGACTATCAGGATTGAAGCCTCATGGGATTCCCAATCTAACAAATACAGTACCGGAACCACTGCCAAGAATGGTATGATATAGGCCAGTAGGCCAGTTTCACTCTTGCTCTCTCCCATTTTTATCCCTCAGTTCCTCAATGTGGTTGCATCATCCAGAGAAATTGTCTGCTGTGTGCTGTAAAGTGATAGGAAAATTGCGAGGCCTATTGCTACCTCTGCGGCCGCGATTGCGATTGCGATTGCTGTGAAGACCCAACCGTCGACATCACCATAGTGCATAGTACCAGCCACAAAATTTAGGTTGGCAGCATTCAACATCACCTCTATACACATGAGGACCACTATTGCATTATTTCTAGTGAAGACGCCAATCAGACCGACACCAAATAGGATTACGCCTAATCCCGCTATCCAACTAGGGTCAATCATTGATCGTCCCCTCCCATATCCCATACTAGATTGACTAATCTCTCGTCTCTTACCAAATATGAGGATCCGATCATAGCCATAGAGAGAAGTGCTCCAAGAACCAAAGTGGCCACAGCCCACTCATTGAATAACGCGTCAGCTAAATCGAAGGTGGATGGTGGATTCTCATTTCCCCCCCATAGCGGTCCGTCCCACATAGGGTGAATCATGGTCTCCTTCAGTAGGACTAGAATGAATCCAACAGTCCCAACCCTAGCCAGAATAGAGAGGAATCTCATTCTATGTCACCTTCTTGGATCTGCCTTCTGGTCAGCATAACTCCGAATTGTACAACTAACATTACGGAGCCGAGGTAGACTAGAATCTGTACAGCGGCTAGCATCTCAGCGCTGGCCAATACGAATATTCCTGCTACGCCAAAGAAAGTGAGCATCAAGAAGAGTAGGGAGTGCGCGACTCTCTTGCCATATACGCATCCTATCGCGCCTCCGACCGTAGCTACAGCCAGAATGAGGAAGACTATTGCTTCGAAATCCACACTCATAGCTATCCCTCTGCAGCCGCCTTGGCGGCTTTACGTGCCAGCTTCGCCTTTTCCTTCTCGGCCCTCTTTGCTAGTTCCATATCCACTCTTTCTTTGTGTGTGGAAGGGAGTACCCTGGTTCGATCTGCGTCCATCCACAGGTCTTGCCTTGAGAAGCCTGACATTCCATCATACTCGTTTGTCATAAAGAAAGACTCGAAGGGACAAGATTCCATACAAAGTCCGCAGAACATGCATCTCCCAAGATCTATTCTTCCGGAGACAATATCCTTCTCGGCTGGCTTCAAATCTGAAGAGTCCAATGTTTCGATTCCAGAGCCGTCCATCCACCTTACTGTTGCTTTGTCCCCGGTGAGATCAATAATCTCAGCAAAATCATACTCATCGGGAGCGGCTTCGTGGGCTGTCATGAGATCGAAGTTCTCAGAACCTGAGTCATCCTTCGGCCTAGCTGCAAAGCCACCGGCTTCTAATTCACTGCCAAATCCGTGATACTCATCACCCTCTTCGGTCATATCGAGTACGTTTACCCTGATTTCTGAGGTCATGTGAAGACAGTCATTGGGGCAAGCTCTGACACAAGCCTTGCATGCTGTGCAGGTCTCCCAGATTACTCCAATCCTTCCATTGTAGTTTCCTGGAACGAATAGCCATGGCTCGAGATCTTCTAATCTCTCATATGGATACATCACAGTGACTGGTCTTTCCAAAAAAGGCATAATCTGACTTGTTTCCCTATCTGCGGCGAACTTCTGTCCAGAGCTTGGATGTTCTTCGCCCAATCTATTCTTAGTATTATTATCTATCATTATCGCTGATCTACCATGGTAGTCATTTCTTAGGAACCACAGGCGACCGACGAAAGGAAAGGTACGGAGTGCGGTTTTGAGGGTCATCCACATAGGCCTCATAACAAGATTCCTGAAATTCGGAGTGGCTCTTGGATGGCCAGTATTGTACTCATCAGGATATGCTGCTTTCATGTTATCACCTAATCCCTATGGCTCCCAGGATACGCCTTGACCACAGCTTGAGTGCTATATGGCCTACTCTTCAGTCTAGCCGCCTCTTCGTCTTCATCGAAGATGTATATCAGGAAAACGAGCAAGGAAACAGCTGTTACTACTGCAGGGATCCATAGATTCCAGTTACCACCCTCGTATAATTCGAGTCTCAGATAAGTGGCTATGACCAAGTTGACTAATGATAGCGGTAGAAGATATCTCCAGCCGAATTCGAGGATTTGATCAGTTCTGACTCTGTGAAGTGATGCCCTAATCCAGACGAATACCCCAAACAAGACCCATGCCTTGACAAGTACCCAAACTAGCCCTGGAATGACAGCGAAAATTGTTGTAAACAGCCCTCCCAATACAGGGAGGTCGGATAGGGTGTGCTGGAATGGAGCTTCCCATCCTCCCAAGAAGAAAAGAGCGAATAGGATACATGCCGCATATGACCTCATATATTCAGCTGAAAACATTAGACCCCAGCGAATTCCCCCATATTCAGTCCACCACCCCTCTACGAGTTCTGCCTCTGCCTCAGGCATGTCGAATGGGATTCTCTCAACTTCGGCAATCATAGTGATTAGAAAAAGAGCGGCGCCAAGGGGCATTAGGAAGAAGTTCCAAACATTTCCTTCGTCTTCCCCCATCTGGAAGTCTACAATCTCTATGATGTTCAGAGAGCCACTCAATACGGCTACCCCGAGGACCGTGATGAGAAGGGGGATCTCGTAGGCAGTGAGTTGGGCTGCAGACCTCATTCCCCCGATTAACGTGTACTTGTTGTTAGAAGCCCAGCCTGCGAAGAAGACCCCTAGTGGGGCTACTCCGAAGATTGCCATCATGAATAGTAGAGAGAGGTCGGGGTTAGCTGCGTAGATATGTGGCCCGAAGGGAACGAAGGCGAATACCATTACAGTAGTTGATACTATGATGACCGGGGCCACCTCAAAAACAACCTTATCAGCGTCTTTGGGTACCATGTGTTCCTTCGTTGCGAATTTGAAGAAGTCAGCGAAAGCTTGGAAGAATCCGGGGAGCAGAAACCAATACCCGTGGTAGCTTCTGTTATTCACTCTGGAAACTGTCTCTAACTCGTGGTCGTTGCCCCAAATTGAGTTTAGGGTGTTTACGACCCAGCCAATGGGAGTACCAATGCCGAATGGAAGTTGGTCCCACCACTCGCCAGCCGTAACTCCACTCTCCCCCACCCATAGGCTTCTTAGAGTCGTAGTAGCCCCTAGTCTATCCATTAGTCTACCAATGAATTTCCTCTCGATATATGGAATTGCAAGCATGGTCAGCATCAATGTGGTGAAGACCACAGTACACATTATTGATGCATGGAAGAATGCTTCGAGTGCGGGTTGAATCGAAGAAAAGCCTGCTTGAGGATTGACTGAACCTATTGGCCCTAGTCCGTATTCCTCATTCGGAAGTAGGTCATGGGTTTGATCCATTGACCATCCAACCATTGATTGGAGCCAACCAGTCAAGTCCAGCCAGTCACTACTTGCCATTGTATCACCTGTCTGTCTCCCCAATACATGGGTCAAAGGAACCCATTATTGCCGGAATATCTGCAACCTTGTATCCGATCATACACTTCGAAGCATATGGAATTGTGATAAACATTGGAGACCTTATCGACACCCTGTAGGGATTCTTACCTCGAGCTTCTCCACCGCCTGCGATGTAGAACATGGACTCTCCTCGACTATCCTCAAAGTGGTGGTAACCGCTTGTACCTTCGGGAGCTCTGCTGGGTGCCTTGGCGAGTAGCTTTGGATCTCCTGGCTCGTGATATGTATCTGACCCACCCGGCATCTTGTCCAGAGCCTGGAGAGTTAGAAGGGCGCTTATTCTCATCTCTTCGACTCTGACTCTGTATCTATCATAGCAGTCAGCCCCTTTTATCGAAGACCTTTCAACTGGAGGTTCCCAATCTAGTTCACTGTAGACAGAATATGGATGCGCCCATCTGACATCGTAATTCACTCCTGCGGCTCTCAGATTGGGTCCCGATACCCCGTGATTGACCATTTCTTCAGCCTTAGCATATCCAACTCCCTGAGTCCTAACTAGGAAAACCGTACTCTCGTCGTACAACGCCTCATACTCTTGTATTCTCTGTAGGAATAGCTCAAGCTTGGAACGTGCCCTCTGAGCGAATCCATGAGGTAGGTCTCTCTTTACTCCACCAATCCGAGGGAAATTGTAATGCATTCTTGATCCTCCCATTTCTTGTAGAAGATCCATCATCATCTCCCTCTCTCGGAGACACCAAACCAAGACAGATAGGTTTCCAGTATCAGGGCCATAGGCACCGAGCCACATCAGGTGAGAAGCTATTCTCTGGAGCTCTATTGCTATCAATCTGATGTATTCAGCCCTCTCCGGAACCTCGACACCTAGGAGATCTTCGGCGGCATAGATGTAGGAATGAGACCATGTGTTGGCACTAGCATAGCAGAGCCTGTCACAGTAAGTAGTGATCTGAGTGAAATCGCGAGACTCACAAATTTTTTCCACTCCTCTGTGTATGTACCCGAGATCGGGGACCGTGTCTACAACAGTTTCTCCGTCGACCTTTATCTTCAAGGTCCAGAGTCCATGTGTCATTGGGTGCTGAGGCCCCATAGAAATCCACATTTCTGCCATTTTTACACCTACTTTACCTTGCCAACATCATCAGGCTTTCGAGAGAAGCCCTGTGCGTCATCATACATCTCTTCGAATCCGTGATAACGGAGATTATGGTGCTTCTGAAGAGGATGGTATCCGGTTGGAGTCTCATGTGGCTGGAGTACTCTCCTCATCCCTTTATGTCCATCAAAGTCAATACCAACCAAATCCCATGTTTCTTTCTCATTCCAATCAGCGCCTACCCACAAATCTTGGATACTGGGAACTGCAGGAGTTCTAGTATCTGGAATTGCAATACTAACCTCTATCTCCAAGGGAATTAGTTTTCCTTTTACCGTTGTTGGATCTGTGATTATTGGCTGTTGAATTCCATCTATTTCAGGAGGGTTCTTGACTCCTGTTCTGAGGAAATGATATATCACCTCCCACTTCTTTTCCTCTGGCCCCTCTGGCCAGTGGATTCCGGTTATCATCGAGCAGTAGTCTACTTCGTGGGTATTGAGGAGCTTCTCGGCGAGACCTCTCCAGTTTTCCGGATCGCACTTAATAGAGACAGTCCAACGAGATTTTGTTCCACTTGATCTCTCGACTAGCTCTGCCTCAGAACCCTTGATTCTGCCAACAGCAGATATCATTTTCTCCGCTGCTGTCTTCTGGGTTGAAGATGGGACTACTCTGGACATAGTAATACCTCACAAATCTCCGGCTATCAGTGGCCTCTGCGTTGCTGGGCGATCACTACTTGGTTTCGCCCCAATACGGATAATTTTCTGCCTTAGCTTATCAAAACCGTCTATCAGTGCCTCTGGTCTTGGGGGACATCCTGGGATGTATACATCGACGGGTATTACGGTGTCGACGCCTTCCAGTATGTTGTACGATTGAAAGTAGGGGCCACCAGAGATTGCGCATTCACCCATTGCGATGCACCATTTGGGCTCTGGCATCTGTTCCCAAAGTCTGACTATTGGATCTGCAAACTTCTTACTAATTGGACCGTTAACTAGGAGGACGTCACACTGTCTAGGACTAGAACGGAAGAATACGCCGAATCTCTCAGCATCGAAACGACTTGCTCCTGCGGCGGCCATCTCTAATGCGCAACACTTGATTCCTAAGTGGAGTGGGAAGAGGGATTTTCTCTGTCCCCAATTGAATATTCTCCCAGCTAGTACTCCGATAATATCTTTGATTCTACTAGCCTTCAGGGCCTCATCCGTTATGTCGCCAACCGTATCTACAAGCATCCTACTATTGAAAACTGCATAATTCTGATCGTCATCCGCCATAGTCTAACCTCAGATGTATATTCTTCCTCTCTTCCTGAA
>CEWO01101430.1_pt1 | contig 17979 bp, 20 predicted proteins | sample 361561 | NCBI WGS metagenome assembly CEWO01 (sample SAMEA2623627, study PRJEB7988) | marine metagenome | isolation source: saline water (ENVO:00002010), including
GATCCTCATCATCTTCAATAATATTACTTTCAACATCTTGGTCGTCAATAACTTCTGAAACCAGACTATCGCTATTATCTGAGGAATTAATATCTAAATCAGGATTATCATTTATAATTTGTTCATCCTCTATTTTTCTTTTTTTAATTAATTTTAAAAAACCATTATTTATTTTTAGTAATGTACTGTATAAAAAATAAAAAAATAATTTTATATAATTAAAAATAGTTGAAAATAAATTATAAATAGATATTTTAAAAATATTTGTTATAATTAAAATTAAAACAAAAAATAATAAAATTATAACCCCTGGGATTCCTACTAATTTTTTTAAAGCTTCAATTAATAATGATCCAAAAAAACCTGAAAAAAAATGACTAATTTCTATATTATTGAAAACATCTGCAACAAAAGCCATGAATACAGAAAAATATAAACTTATTATTAAAATATATAAAATATGTGAAAATCTAACCTTTGTTTTAAAATCTGTAAATAGGATAAACCCAAATAAAAAACTAATTATTGATAGTGCTATAGATGGATATCCTAATAAATTATAAAAAAGAAAGCCTATCCATAAACCTATAAAAGAAAAAGGAGATAAACTTTGATCTAGACCACTAGGATGATCAATAGGACTATAAGTTAAAATACTAACAGCTGACACTACTGAGAATATAATAACTAATAAACCAATGATTTCTTTTTGTCTTTTTGTCATATAAAACTATTTATGTAAACTAAAATTATTAATAAATGGAGGATTTACAATTTCTCCTTTAAAGTATTTTCCTCTTATCTTTATATCAACTATACTATTTTTTCTATTATGACTTGATCTAATGTAAGCCATAGCTATCCCTGATTTTAGTTTTGTTGAAAATGTACCACTAGATATTTTCCCAATTTTCTCATTATTAAAAAAAATTTCATACCCTGTTCTTGGGATAGATTTATCTATCATTTTTATGCACATCAATTTTTCTTTAACACCATTTTCAATCTGATCTTCAATTACATTTTTACCTATATAGTCTTTTGTATTATTAACTATCCATTTCAAACCAGCTTCAATGGGTGTAATTTTTTCATTAATATCATTTCCATATAAACAATATTTCATTTCAAGTCTTAAAACATCTCTAACAGCTAGGCCACAAGGAATAACCTCTTTATTTATAAATTCATCCCATATTTTATTTATAACATTATGATTACCCAATATCTCATAACCTAATTCCCCAGTATATCCTGTTCGACTAACTAATATTTCATGAGAACCAAATTGATATTTATCATGATGATAAAACTTTAAATTAATATCTTTATTCAACGTGTTTTTTAAAATCTCCCTGCTTCTAGGGCCTTGCAAAGCTAATAATGAGTAGTCATTTGTTCTATCATTAATTTTACAATCATATTTATTATTTTCTAAAAACCAATTATAAACTTTATCAAGGTTTGAAGCATTTACTATTAACATAAAATCATAATTATCTAATTTATACAATATAATATCATCAATAACTCCACCATTTTCATTACATATAGCTGTATATTGAGCTTGATTAATGTTAATATTATCTATATTGTTAACAGTTAATTTTGATAATATTTTTTTTGAATCTTTTCCACTAATAAAAATTTCTCCCATATGAGAAACATCAAATACTCCTACATTATTTCTAATAGCATTGTATTCATATTGAATTCCATTTTTGTAATTAATAGGCATCATATATCCTGCATATTCTAAAATTTTAGCTTCTAAATTAACATGCTTTTGATATAAGAAAGTTTTATTCAAATTTTACCGTAATTTTTTTAATGATTTTCTTATTAATTCTTGAGTCTCTATCTTTAAATCTTTAGAAACAATTTCATTAATTACAGTTTGAACAGCCTTGTTTTTATAACCAAGACTTATAAGAGCCTGATATGCATCAGAACGATCAAAGTCAGGTGATTCAAGAGGCAATTCATCATCAGAACTTGATATAAATTTATCTTTAAGTTCAATAATAATTAATTTTGCTGTTTTAGGTCCAATACCAGGTAAATCAGTTAAAACTTTAACCTCTCCAGCAATTAGCCGCTTCTTAAATTCATTTGGATTAACAGTTGATAAAATAGAAATTGCTTTTTTAGGCCCTATTCCTGAAACACTAATAAGAGAAATAAATAAATCTTTCTCAAGATTATCTTTAAATCCATATAAACTCTGAGAATTTTCTGAAACACTAAAGTATGTATCAAGAGAAATATTTTCTAACAATTCTGGCAAAACATTGTAAGTATTTAAGGTTATACTCACTTTATAACCAAGACCATTATTATCTATAATAGCATAATTTGGAAATTTCTTTATTAATTTTCCTGAAATAAATTCAATCATAATTCATCCAATTTAATTTGATTATTATGGCATAATGCAATAGCTAAAGCATCTGAAGCATCATCAGGAAAATCTAAATTTTTCAAATCTAGTTCTCTAATAACCATAAATTTAACTTGCGATTTATCTGCATTACCATTTCCTGTAATTGATTGTTTAATTTTTCTAGGAGAATATTCAAAAACAGGCATATTATTATTTGATGCACATAACATTGCAACACCTCTAGCATGTCCTAATAACAATGCTGATTTTACATTTTTACCAAAAAACACTTCTTCTATAGACAATACATTTGGTTTGTATTTTTTTACTATTAAAGACAAATCATCATATATTGTTTTTAATCTATAAGATAATTTTTCTTTTTTATCTGGAGAAATAATACCAAAGTCAATTGCTTCTAAATTATTATTTCCATTAATTTGAATCACTCCATAACCAGTATTAATCAAACCTGGATCAATCCCCAATATTATCATTATTATCTTATCTCAAAATTTGAATGAACCTTTTGAATATCATCATGATCATCCAATTGTTCCATTAGATTCAATACTTTTGAAGAATCATTATTAGAAATCTCAACAGTATTCTTCGGCACTAAACCTACTTCACCTTCAATATTAACATTTTGTTTTTCTAAATAACTGCTAACAATATCAAAATTATCAGGTGTTGTTGTTAGTATATAGTTTTCTTCATAATCTTCATAATCTTCTATTTCTAAATCGAAAAGTTTTTCTTCTTCTATATCATTTTTTGATATCGAAATAGTTCCTTTTTTTTCAAACATCCAATTTACACAACCTGATTCTCCAAGATTTCCACCATTTTTTGAAAGAATATTCTTTATTTCAGATACCGTTCTTTTTTTATTATCTGTTAAACATTCTAATATAATTGCAACGCCATTTGGTCCATAACATTCATAAATAATATCATCATACTTAACACCTGGCAAATCACCTGTCCCTTTTTTAATTGCTCTTTCAATATTCGCAACAGGCATATTTGAAGACCTAGCTTTTTTTATAGCTAATCTTAAAGAGGGATTCATATCAGGATTTCCACCTAAATCTCTTGCAGCTAAAGTTATATCTTTAGATAACCGTGTAAAGATGGCACCTCTTTTTGCATCAGCTGCACCCTTTTTACGCTTAATTGTTGACCATTTACTATGTCCAGACATATAATGTAATTATTTATTAGAATTTTCTTTATCTATTGCTTTTTCTACTTCATCTTTAATTTCACTTGAAGCTTTTTTAAACTCACTAATACCTTTGCCTAATCCCTTAGCTAATTCAGGCAATTTTTTTGCTCCAAACAATAATAGAATAACAAATAAAATTAATATTATTTCTCCACCACCTAAACCAAACATTTATCCTCCTATATTTTATTTAAAATATCTTAATAAATACCAAGATACAAACAATCCTAACATACTTACAATGCTTATATCAAAGAAAAAACCTAACTTAAATCTTAAAAAACCTAATTCAACCCAATTATTACTACTGGCTCCAAATCCTAAAGAATGAGTTAATAGAAAAAAGTTTTTTACAACTCCATCTGGGATGAAGAAAGATACTAATAAACTAAATATTGTTCCTACCATCATACCTATTAATAAAACAAAAAATATAAAACTTATTTTTTTATTCATATTATATATTACTTTCTAATATCGATTCAAAAATTAACTTACCATCCTCAGAGCCTAGTATCTTATCACATGCTCTTTCTGGATGTGGCATCATACCTAGGACATTACCCATATCATTCGATATACCTGCAATATCTAATTGAGAGCCATTTGGATTATTTAAATATTTGAATAAAATCCTATCATTATCTTGAAGTAATTTAAGAGTATCATCATTTGCTATGTAATTACCCTCTCTATGAGCTATTGGCATTTTAAGTTTATCACCAATTTTTAATTTATTAGTAAAAACACTTGAATTATTCTTAACCTCAAGAACAACATCCTTGCTTAAAAATTTTATTTTTTTATTATTTATAAGTGCTCCTGGTAATAATCCGCACTCTAATAATATTTGAAAACCGTTACAAATTCCTATTATGGGGGTTCCTTTTTTAGATTTAGAAACGACCTCCTTCATAATAGGAGAAAACTTGGCAATTGCTCCAGTTCTCAAATAATCACCATATGAAAAACCGCCTGGAATTAAAATCATATTATATGAATCTAAATTTGAATTTTTATGCCAAACAAAATCAACCTCAATATTAAAGGTTTTATTTAAAACATAGTAAGCATCATTATCACAATTTGAGCCTGGAAAAACTAACACTGCACATTTAGTCATTTATTATCTCATATGTATATGTTTGAGTATTTGGATTAACAAGTAATTTTTTACAAGATTCATTTGCTATTTTATCAGCTTCTGATTTAGATATATTATCAAATTCCATTTCAATATATTTACCTATCGTTAATGAACTAATTCCTTTTATACCAATTGAATTTAGTGCATTCCCAGTCACCTTACCTTGAGGATCTAAAATTCCATCTTTATATTTTATAAATATTTTTGCTTTCATTTTGCACTTTCCTCATTTATTATAGTTGAAAAAAAATTTTACTACATTACCAAATATATATATAGAAATAAATAATAATAATATAATATCATAATCTTTATAATATACAGATACACATAAAATAATTAAAAATAAAATGACCTTTATTAAATCTTTATTATTCTGTTTATTAATTTTAAAACTAATTAATGGGAATTTTTCATAATTAACCTTTGACATTAATAATAAAGAACTCAAAATAGATATCAATAATATCATATAAGGAATTTCAATTATCCAACTTAATGAACTATATACTATATTTTCAAATTTATTTAATCCAAGAATGAATCTAATTGGAGCATTGTTTACAAATAAAATTATTGAACAAATCAAAATTGCATTAGATGGTGTAGGAAGACCTAAATATTTTTCAGAATCTCTCATCTCTCCAAAAGAGTTATACTTAGCTAACCTAATTGCACCTAGAATCAATGGAAATGAACTTAAAAAAATTAAATTCACCATATTAAAATAATCAGGAAATGTTACCGTATAAAAAACAAAAATTAAAAGTGATGGAACCATACAAAAAGAAACTAAATCTGCTAAGGAATCTATTTCCTTCCCAAAGTCACTTGAAACATTAAGCTTTCTTGCAACTTTTCCATCTAACGAATCAAGGATACAACCAATTAAAATCAAATAACAAGAAGTAGATATATAACTAATTTGATCATTTAGACTTAATGATAAGAGGACTATAGAAGTAAAGCCTAAAAATAAATTTGCAATCGTTATAATACTAGGTATTGATTTCTTAATTGAAAAAACCATTATAATAAATCAATTTTTGATAGATTTTTCTTAATTCTGTCTCTGACATTTCCAACTGAAGGACTAAAATCTTCTCCTAATAATTTTTTGTATAATTCCATATATTTTTCTGATAATAAAATTCTTATTTCATCAGATAATTCTGGTGGTTTGCCTTCTCCTTGAAAACCTTTATCAATCAACCATTTCCTAATATTTTCTTTATCTAACATCTTTTGATTGATACCTTTATTAAATCTTTCTTGATATTCCTCTTTAACCCAATACCTACTTGAATCAGGAGTATGGATTTCATCAATTACAATTAATTCATCATTATAAATCCCGAATTCATATTTTGTATCAACAAGTATAAGTCCCATTTTATTTGCCCATTTTTGTCCTGCATCAAAAAGTTCTAAAGCATATTTTTCAGCCTTTTTGTAGACATCTTCTTCTACTAGAGAATCAATGATTTTTTCTCTAGAAATAGGCTCATCATGCAGACCATACTCTGCTTTAGTTGAAGGAGTTAATATAGGAGTATCAAATTCTTGATTTTCTTTTAAATTATCAGGCAACATAAAACCATACTGACCATTAATACCTTGCTTATACTCTCTCCATAAACTTCCTGTAATATATTGTCTTACTATTACTTCAACTGGTAATGTTTTAGCTTTCTTGGTTATTAAAACTTGCTCATCAGGAGATGAAACAAAATGATTAGGAACTATATCTTTTGTTTTGTTAAACCAAAAACATGCTATTTCATTTAATATTTGTCCCTTAAATGGGATTGTACCTAAAATATGATCAAAAGCAGATACTCTATCACTTGTTATCATTACAATTTGATCATCTAAATAAAAATTTTCTCTTACTTTACCACTATAGTGATCATCACTAATTTTCAAATCTATTTTTTCAAGTGTATTATCTAGCTGGCTTTTTATTACATCAATCATTTTAAATTTATCCTCTTATATATTTTATTAATGTTTATCATAATTTTATCTAAATTGAATAACTTATCTAAATCTTTTCTAGATAAATAATTTGATATCAATTTATCTTCTAATAATAATTCTTTAAAATCACATTTTTCTTCCCAAACTTTCATAGCACTTTTTTGAACAATTTTATATGCATCTTCCCTTTTTAATCCCTCTTTAATAAGAGCAATCAGAACCTCTTGACTAAAAATCAATCCATTTGTTAAGTTAATATTTTTCATCATATTATCTGGATATACATTGAAATTTTCAAATAAAAATGTCATTCTTTCTAGCATATAATCAGCTAATGAAGTTGAATCAGGCAAAATAATTCTCTCAACTGATGAATGAGATATATCTCTTTCATGCCATAAAGCAATATTTTCCATACTAGCCATTGCATTTGTTCTTAATAATCTTGCAAATCCAGTCATTCGTTCTGTTACGATTGGATTCCTTTTATGAGGCATAGCAGAGGAACCTTTTTGTCCCTTTAAAAAATATTCTTCAACTTCCAAGACCTCCGTTCTTTGCAAGTGCCTAATTTCTATTGCAATTTTTTCTATTGTTGAACCAATTAGTGCTAAAGAAGTTAAAAATTCTGCATGGTGATCTCGCTGTATAACTTGATTGGAAACTGTTTCAACATCTAATCCTAATTTCTTACATACTTTATTTTCTATTGATGGATCAATATGCTGATAAGTACCTACTGCTCCAGATATTTGACCTACACAAATATTTTTCAATGCATTCTCCCATCTTACAATACATCTTGAAATATCTTCACTCCACAAAGCATTTTTCAAACCGAATGTAATAGGTTCAGCATGGACACCATGCGAACGACCTATTTGAAATGTTTTTTTATATTTAACAGCATTTTTTCTTAAAACTGCATGGAAGCCTTTTAATTTTTTTAATATTATTTCACCAGATTCTTTACATTGCAAAGCTAAAGAAGTATCTAATAAATCAGAAGATGTCATCCCCATATGGAGATATCTTGAATCAGGGCCAATGTTTTCAGCAAGATTAGTTAAAAAAGCGATAACATCATGTCTAGTTTCTTTTTCAATCTCCAAAACTCTATCAACTGAAAATTTTGATTTCTTTTTTATTACCTGAAATGACTTTTTAGGAACAATGCCCATTTCCATCATAACTTCAGCTACAGCTATTTCAACTTTTTCCCAAGTTTTAAATCGATTTTCATCAGACCAAATTCTTTTCATATCTTTTGTGAAATATCTATCTATCATTTTATGACCTCATATATTAAGAAGTGAAATTGAACTTAAATCATACATATAAATATATTATATAATTAACAATTTTTATATAAAGAATTTTAATAATATACCTTATATAAATACAATCCTAATGCTGGTGCTGTTATAACCTTTTTATTTGTGCTAGGGTTTTTAATCATACTATTAAATTCTTCTACCGTTATTCTATTTTTTGATACCTCTACCATTGTCCCAACGAGCATCCTCACCATATGGTGCAAAAATCTATTAGATCTAACTCTATAAGAAATAGTATCATCTGTAATTTCCCATATAGATTTAGAAATAGTACATAAATTTTTTTCTTGCAAAGAAATTGATTTGCAAAAATTACTAAAATCATGCTCTCCTAATATAACCTCTGAACATTCTTTAAGCTTATCAATATCTAGACTATAACTTTGATACCATGAATAATTTCTTAAAAAAGGTGAGAAATTTCTTGAAATTCTATATAAATATTCTCTGTTTACAGCTGAATATCTCGAATTAAAATCTTTATTTATCTTTTTACAATCTAAAATATAAATATCTTTATTAACTTTAGAATTAATAGCGTCTATAATTTGTTTTTCAGACATATTCGTATTTTCAATTAAAAAATTTGCTGTTTGATTAAATGCATGAACACCAGAATCAGTTCTCCCAGAGCCATATAACTTTATATTTTTATTTTGAAAAATATCACGAATTGCAATTTGTATTTCATTTTGGATTGTTCTCTCATTAGGTTGTATCTGCCATCCTGAAAAATTAGAACCATCATATGAAATTGTAAGTTTAAAATTCATTTAATTCAATTAGTTGATAAAATCTTTAGTAAATTAATAAACAAATATGTTACTAAATTTATATAATCTAATTTTATTTCCTTGGCTTATTTTAGCTATAATCTCATTTTTATTTTTATTTAAAGTAGATGCACCTTATGGAAAATTTTCCAATAAAAAATGGGGATTTTTAGTTAATTACAAACTAGGCTGGTTTATTCAAGAGATTATTTCACCACTATTTTTATTCTGCTTTTTTATTTTAGGTACAGGCGAAAAAAATTTCATACATTGGTTTTTAATTTCTATTTGGGTAATTCACTATATCAATAGAAGTATTATTTTTCCATTAAGAATAAATAAATCATCTGAAATCCCAATATCTGTTATTCTTTCAGCAATATTTTTTAATATTATAAATGGATTTACTAATGGTTTTTATTTAGGGAATTTAGCAAGCTTTACAAACGACTACATATATAACTTGAATTTTATTCTTGGTTTAATTTTATTTATATTAGGAGTTTTAATAAATACTACTGCAGATAATATATTAATAAATATAAGGAATGAAAACAAAGGCTATCAAATACCACAAGGCAAACTATATAATTTCATTTCATGTCCTAATTATTTAGGAGAAATAATAGAATGGGTAGGTTTCGCAATTATGTGTTGGTCTATACCAAGCTTATTATTTGCAATATGGACGATAGCTAACTTGCTACCTAGAGCCATTTCACAACATAAATGGTATAAAGATAAATTTGATTATCCCTCAAATAGAAAAGCAATAATCCCTTTTATTTTATAATCTTTTAATATTTAGAATGAAAAAATTTAAATTTTCAAAGCCACTAACAAATAATAGCAATAAATTTATTAGTTTAGATTTTGAAGTGATCTCAGAAAACAAAAATATTACAGATTTAACTAGTACATATATTATTAGCAAAATATGGAGAGGTAAATTTTTTATAAAAAGATTAATAAATAAAGTATTTAAACATAAAATAAACAAAAAGTTGAATTGGAATAAAAAATTTTGGGATGAAATTAAAATATTAAATACAAAATTCTCCTACAAATTACCAGATCAAGTTTCTTCCTTGGAACAATTAAAAGATATATTAGTAAATGAAACAAATTCTAAAAGAATGAAAGATATCTTAAAATATCAGAAATTATTAAAAGAAAATATCAATATGAATCTTCCCTTATTTATAACTGGGAATGCTTTAAATAGACTAGGTGCTAATGTAAATAGTGATGATATATATTTTCTAGATGGAAGCAGGCGATTAATCGCAAATATTTTAAATGATAATATTAATAATAAAGCATTAATTATTGAATTGAAATGATAATTTCTCATAAATATAAATTTATCTTTTTAAAAACTAGCAAAACAGCTGGGACAAGTATTGAAATAGCACTATCTAAATTTTGTGATGAAAAAGATGTTATCACTCCTATTTCACCAAAAGATGAAATAATAAGACAAAGCCTTGGATACAGAGGGCCTCAAAATTATATTTCAACATTTAGAGAATATAAATTTATGGATTGGTTAAATTTTTTTTTAAAATATAAAAATAAAAGAAAAAAACAATATTATAATCACATAACTGCAACAAGAACAAAGAAAATTTTAGGCAATGAAAAATGGAATGAATATTATAAGTTTTGCTTTGTTAGGAATCCTTGGGACAGAGTAATATCACAATATTTCTGGAGAACAAAAAATAAAAATCCAAAGTTTTCAAAGTTTATAAAATCAAAGCATTATAAAGATTTAATAAAAAAGGGAGAAAATATTTATACAATTAATAATAATATAGTCGTTGATAAAATTTTTAAATATGAAGAGATAAATGAATCTATGATTAAATTAAAAAAAATATTAAATCTACCTGAAGAAATCAAACTACCAATAACAAAATCCGATACAAGAAAAATTAAAAAAGATTATAAAACTTTTTTATCCAATAATAATAGAGATTACATATATAATACTTTTAAAAAAGAAATAAAAAAATTTAACTATAAATATTAATTTTTTAGATTACAGGATGATTTTAAAAAGGAAATATAAAGATGAGAGTATTTGTTTTATCACCACAACGATGCGGATCAGTAAGTTTAAGTGCTGCATGTAAACATATAACTAATTTTACTTCTGGACATGAAACAAGGACTGAACTTGCAATAAAATATCCTAATGATCATATCGAAATAGATAATAGATTAGCATTTTTTTTAGGAAGACTTGAAAAAAACTATGGAGATAATGCCCATTATGTTTATTTAAAAAGAGACCCTAAAAAAGTCGCCAACAGTTGTCTGAATAGATATAATTGGGGTATTATGAGGGGGTATCATAAGAGAATATTATTATTTAAACCAAATTCAACAAAATTTGAAATTTGTATGGACTATGTTAAAACAGTCAATACAAATATTGAACTTTTTTTAAAAAATAAAACAAATAAAATTGAAGTTAATGTAGAAAATTTTGAAGAAGATTTTAAGAGATTTTGGGATTTTATTGGTGCAAAGGGTAATCAAAGCACCGCGATTTCAGAACTAACTAAAAAACATAACACATCAAAAAAACGAAGGCTTGATTATATTTTAAATAATTTTTTCAAAAAATAAATGCTAATTAATTTTATTAAAAGTATAATATTTTCAGTTTTTTTTTCACTTTCATTTATAATGGCTGAAGAAAACTGGAAAGAAAATTTCATTTTTGAAAGAAGTACGTCATTTGGCTTAATGAGTGAAAAATTAGGCACAGACTTTTGGAATTTTTCATGGACTATCTATAAAAAAGATAATGATGAGATTTTTATTAGTATTGGTCCTTCAGTTTTTATTCCAACAAATGCAGGTATTGGCTGGAAACACTATTTCAAAACGTATGGTAAGCAAGAAAATATAAAACCATTTTCATCCATGTCTATATTTTCAAGATCTTCAAATAAAATGAGTAATAATAGTGGCGATGCAATAAGAGATGATGATTGTATTGGTGTATCTGGAGGAATATCCTATTTTGTACCTAAGCTTAAAAAAAGACGTGCTCATATAAATGTAGGAGTCTTTGTTAGCTATGATTTTCGGAACAAGCCATTTGTAATTCCTGTTATTAATGTAGAATTTAAAAAGCTTAATAAAGAATAATAATTATTATTTTCTATCATCTATTAAAGATTTGACTACAGATGGATCTGCTAAAGTAGATATATCTCCTAAATTATCTATATCATTCTCAGAAATTTTTCTAAGAATTCGTCTCATGATTTTACCAGATCTTGTTTTAGGCAGACCTAATGAAAACTGTATTTTATCAGGATATGCATGTGGACCAATAATTTCTCTAACCTTTAATCTAATTTCATCTTCTATAATTTTACTTGATTCTATACCTGTCATAAGAGTAACAAAAGCATATACTCCTTGCCCTTTTATATCATGAGGATATCCAACAACAGCAGCCTCAGCTACATCTTTATGCTGCCCAATTGCTCCTTCAATTTCAGCAGTACCTAATCTATGACCTGAAACATTTAGAACATCATCAACTCTACCTGTAATCCAATAATCACCATCGCTATCTCTTTTAGCACCATCTCCAGTAAAATAATATCCTTTAAATTGCGAAAAGTAAGTATCAAAAAATCTTTTATGATCACCATATACAGTTCTCATTTGCCCTGGCCATGATTTCTTTATTGCTAATAAGCCTTCTGCAGGATTTCCTTTAATTTCAATCCCATCTGGATCTAAAATAACAGGCTCAATTCCAAAGAAGGGTTTTGTAGCTGAACCAGGCTTCAAGTTTGTTACAGCTGGCAATGGAGTTATTAATATTCCACCTGTTTCTGTTTGCCACCATGTATCAACTATTGGGCATTTTTTCTCTCCTACAACTTCATAATACCATTCCCATTCAGGTTTTTTAATGGTTTCACCAACAGAACCTAGTAATTTTAAAGATGACCTATCTGTATTTTGAACAAATTTATTTCCTTCTTTCATTAATGCTCTTAAAGCAGTTGGAGCTGTATAAAATATATTTACTTTGTGTTTATCAACAATTTTCCAAAACCTACTAAAATCTGGATAATTTGGTACTCCTTCAAACATTAAAGTTGTTGCTTTATTTGATAATGGACCATAAACGATATAAGAATGCCCTGTAATCCAACCAATATCAGCCGTACACCAATATATATCTTTATCATGATAATCAAATACAACTTCATGTGTATAAGATGCATATACTAAATAACCACCTGTTGTATGCAATACACCTTTCGGTGTACCAGTTGAACCAGAAGTATAAAGAATAAATAAAGGATCCTCAGAATCCATCCATTCTGGTTTACATGATGAAGATATATTCAACATTTCCTCATGCCACCAGACATCTCTACTTAATTTCATTTTTATTTTAGCAGATGTTCTTTTAACAACAAAGACTTTATCAATTGAAGGGCATTGAGAAATAGCTTTATCAACATTTTCTTTCATTGGGATATCTTGTTTTATTCCCCTTACTCCTGTATCTTGGGTTACAACTACCTTACATTTTGAATCATTAATTCGATCTCTTAGTGACTCAGATGAAAAAGCTCCAAAAACAATTGAATGAACAGCTCCAATTCTAGCACATGCTAACATTGCTACAGTTAATTCTGGAATCATTTGCATATATATGCAAACTCTATCACCTTTAATTACATTATTAGATTTTAAAACATTTGAAAATTTTGAAACTTCAATTAATAATTCTTTATAAGTAAATTGTTTATCTTCTGATGGATTATTACCTTCCCATATTAAAGCAATATCATCACCATGACCACTTTCTACATGTCTATCAATACAATTATATGAAACATTTAATTTTCCATTTTCGAACCATTTAATTTTAGCTTGTGAGTAATCAATATCTGAGACCTTATCCCAATTTTTAAACCAATGAATTCTTTTTGATACTTTAGACCAAAACTTTTCATTATTGCCTATTGATTCATTATATAATTTTGAATATTCCTCTTTTTTAATATGAGAAATATCTATATCCTTATATTTTTTCAATTATAAGCATCCTTTCGTAAATCAGTTTTACATTCAAAACAATCTGATTTATTAGTTACATTCTCAATTCCACATTCAATACAAAAATTAAAATTGTTAGAGTTTGAACTAGAAGCTGAAATTTCATCTTTAATATCATCAGAAAAATCAAATAAATCATCAATCTTAACAGAACTTTCAGACAATATTTTTTTATGAAGAAAAATATCTTTCTTAAAATTTTCTTTAAGATCTGAATCAGATATTTTATTAGAACATAAATCTAATAAATCTTGAGCCTTTGTTTCAAAATTGTAAGATTCATTAATCATATTATTTTGACTATACAATTGACTTAATAACCAAAAAGCATAAGATTTATTTTGAGCTCTATTTATATCATTAATTTTTTCAATAAAAGAGTCATCAATTTTGCTCTTTGTAATAACTAATTTAAAAACTTCAATAAGAATTTTATATTTATCATTTTTTAATTTTATATCCCTTTTACTGAATGTTTCTTCTGATAAATTTCCATTTAGATATAAATTCATATATAAATAAAAAAGGACCTCATTAAAATATTTAGATTTTATTGAATAAAGTATATCTAAACTTTCATTATATAAAGAATCAGATTTTTTAAACTTACCATTATTAGAAAAAATATGTCCTTCTAATTTTAGATAATGCCCTTTTAATTCTTTATTTATATTTTCGGGGAAATTACTCTTAATATCTTTTATAATTTTATTTGCATAATCCATTCTTCCAGTAGAAATAAAAGAGTTACATAAAAAACCAGAAGTTTCAAGTTTTAAATTCTTATTCTTTGTTGATTCGTAAATTGAATTTGCAAATTTTATACTCCCAGAATAATCTCCTTCTTCATAATATGAATGCATTTTTTCAATATATTTTTTCTCATTTGAAACATAAATATTTGATGATCTGCTGTACCAGCCAACCATATTATTATAAACTTCATACGTTAACTGATTAGATTTATTAATTTTAAATTTTTTATATTCTCTTGTAAATATATTTTTTACATATTCAATTTCAGAATTTAATTTTTCACTTATTAGAATTCCTCCTTTTGGAGCCAATGGTTCAAGTTCAGATGCTATATCAACACATTCTCCATGATATTCACCTTTTTGTATTTGATATTTACCAGAGTGAATTCCTATTCTTATTCTAAATTTTCTATTTTTAACACTTAACTTATTTCTCTTATTAATTTTTGTTTGTATATCGGTAGAACATAAAATTGCATTCGTAGAGTCTGCAAATATGACAACAAATCCATCACCTCTATTTACTAAAACTTTTCCATCAAAAGATTCGATAGACTTTAATATTATAGAATCATGTTCTGTTAATAACTCAAGAGCTAATTCTTGATTATCTCCAGTCAATTTACTGTAACCTACAATATCAGTAACAATAACTGTTCCAATTTTCATTAAATTATCTCTTTGTTAATGAAGTCCCACAATCAGGACAAAATTTAAAATCATTTTTTGTATTATTATATGAGCAGTTAGGACAAAAATTAAAATAAGTACCATATTGCGGGCATATTGAGGAGTTATAATCAACATTTTCAGGAATAGGGATAGAAACTTTTTTATCTTCAACTTTTTTATCTTCTAATTCAGTATTATAAGGAACCGCTTTATCATTTAACATTTGTTTATGCATATAAGTACTTAAATAATCATTTCTATACTTTTCATCAGAAATCTTTTCAGCAGATTTTACTAAACCATCTTTGGATAATTTTTGAAATTTATCTGCTTTTTTCTGATTCCCAATATTTAAATAAGTTTGACTTACATATAAACATTCTCTATTGTTTTCTCTTTCAGAAGAAGAATCAATAATCTCTTTAGCTAATTTATCTACATCATTTTCTTTGCACTTATTTATTTTCGATCTAACTAACATTTGTACAGCTCTTGATGTTGTATCATAAAATGATACGTCTTTTCTTCGTGATGTAATTAAAACTGCTTTATCTATATACTCTAAAGCTTTATCATATTTACCTTCATAATAATAAGCAGTAGCTAAAAATACTATTGTTCCTTCATAAGCTGATCTATGCTCAGCTTTTTTGTGATTACTCATTGCAGTTTTAAAATGATGCTGAGATTTTGTCCATTTTTTCTGATCTAAATACATAATACCTAATGCTCTATGGCACATACCAAGTGAATTAACATCATTCATATTTTGACAAATATCTAATGCTTCTCTAATATCTTTTTCAGCATTATCATACTGCCCCATGAAAACCCTATACATTCCTAAATAAGTTTTTAGTATAGAATCATACATTTTAACATTTAATTCTTGAAAAATATCTATTGCTTCAATAGAATAATTAATTGCTTTATAAAAATCACCAATTCTTCTATAAACAAGAGAAGTATTATATAAAGTTGTTGCAATACCCCTTTTATCATCTAGCTCTCTTTTAATATCTAAAGCTCTGTTATAATAATCTAGTGCTTTTTCTAATTGGACATTTTGGCTATGTACTAATCCAATATTTTGTAATAATTTTGATTCTTCATCTAAATTATCTTCTTTTGCTCTTAGCTCTAACGCCTTTTCAAAATAACCTAAAGCATTATTGTACTTAGCCCATCTAGCATAAATAATTCCATAACAATTATTAATACCTGCCATACCTGAATTATCTCTTTCTTTTTTTGCAATAAGCATAGCATCATCAAGTATATCAACAGCTCTTTCATATTGATTATTTTGAAACATCGTCATGGCATAATTATATCTTGCTTCCACATAACTAGGCTCTATCTTTATAGCCTTCTTAAATAGATCCTGTGAAATTTCTCTATCAGTAGTACTCCTTGCTTTGAAATTAGTATACTTCGCTTTAATAAATAATTCATATGCTTCAGGAGAAATTTTATCTTCTTTATCTAAATTATCTAATAATATCTGTGGAATTTCTAATCCTATTGATTCTAAAACTTTAATAGCAATTTCAGAACGAATGCTTTGTATATTTTTAGCTTTACCTTCCCAACTTTTATCCCATATTAAAGAAGAAGTTTTAATATTTGAGAAATGCATTGATAATTTAAACTTATTACCAACTTTCATAATATTACCTTCGATTAAAAAATCAACATTTAATTTTTTTCCTATTGAGTAAGAATCCAAAGTAGAATCTTTAAATTTTATAACTTCATTAATTTTTGGTATTCTCATTCTTTTTGCTTTACTTATATCCATAATCAAATCTTCAGTAATTCCATAACAAAAGAAATCATCATCAGCTGAACCTAAATTTTTTATATAAGAAACTGCAATAGGTGTAACTGAATCTTTTCCAGACTTCCTATCATATAAATCAACACCTAATTCTATTAATTTTTCAGTAAGCTCTGAAGGTGTTTCCTTATTAAATTCATTTTCATCTTGATATATTTTAAAAACTCTTTCTGGATCTTGTATATTTTTTAAAGCAATCCTACCCATATCTCTTAAAAAAATATTACTGTCACTTCTTATTGCATTATATACTGACTGAGTACAAACAGTACCATCTTTTTGAGCTATCGGCTGAATTCGTGCAGCTAAATTGACACCATCCCCAAATAAATCACCATCTTTTTCATAAACTTCTCCCATATGAATGCCAATTTTTCCATGAATTTGATAAGTATCTGGATTTTGTGAATTTTCTTTTTTAAAATTATAATGAATTGAAACAGCACACCTAACTGCATCTGTTGATGATGGAAACTCAGCAAAAATTGTTTCATTAATATTTTTTATAATTCTACCATGATACTTTTTAACATCTTTAGTAATAACAGAATCATAATCTGATAATATTTTTATTGCTAATTTCTTATCATTTGCTACATACTTATCATAATCAACAAATTTACAAAACATTACCGCAGCTAGTTTCTTTTTAGTATTCTTTGACATTATTTAAATTTACGTGATATGATAATATTTTTTTATAAAAAAATGGGGCTTATAAAAAGCCCCATCTTTCTAATTTATTTATT
>CEWO01044121.1_pt1 | contig 17966 bp, 23 predicted proteins | sample 361561 | NCBI WGS metagenome assembly CEWO01 (sample SAMEA2623627, study PRJEB7988) | marine metagenome | isolation source: saline water (ENVO:00002010), including
AATAAAGCAATTGAAAAAATAAGGAAATTATCTATAGTTGAAACTTTAAAGAGCATGATAAGAGTAGAATGAAATTACTATTAAGATAGTCTAGTCTAATTACTTATCTTCTTCGTTAGTTTTGATATCTGATATATTAAGAGAATCTATACCTCTTCTGACTTGTCCCAAAATTTCTGATAAACGTTCCTCTAAATCAAAAAGTACTTCCTTAGAATAATTGTCTGCGCCTTCTTTCTTAGACATAATTTGTTGATCTGCAGAGTCAATTATGTTTTCTGCCTTCTGTTCCGCTCTTTTAACTATATCTTCCGCTTCATTTTTGCTTTTTTGTATAATAGATTCAGATTTTTTGGTAGCTTCCTCTATTACAGACGAATCATCAACTAACTGCTCAAATTCTTCTTGGCTTTTGTTAGTAATATCAGAAGATTCTCTATTAGCAGATTCTATAATTCTTTGTGATTCCATATTGGCTTGCGCAAGTATGCTATTTTTCTGATTAATAATCTCTTTTGCCTCCTGAATATCTTGAGGCATAAGATCAGAAATTTCTTTAACAAATCCATCCAATCGTGATTTGTCTAACATAACCTTATTTCCAAAGCCTGGAACTTTTACACCAGTACTAATCAAATCGTTAATTTTTTGTAACATATCATCATTAAGCATTTTTTACTCCTTAAAACTATATTACTTGAATTTTAAATTTAATGCATCTACAACATTGTTTGGAACGAGCCCAGTAATATCACCACCTAATCTTGCAACTTCTTTTATTCTGCTTGCATAAATAAACTGATATTCTAATGAACTCATTAAACATACAACATCTATATCTTTTTGTAATTTTTTCCACATTAAAGCCATTTCAAATTCTAATTCAAAATCAAATCCTGCTCTCAATCCTCTTAAAATAAATTCTGCATTTAATTTTTTTGCAAACTCTACTGCCAATCCTGAAAAGATCACTACATCCACATTTGAAATTTTACCGCCTAAGGCTATCTCTATTAGTTCTACTCTTTCTTTAGCAGTAAATAAAACATCCTTTTCAGGTTCTGTATAGACCGCTACAGTTAAATGATCAAATAATTTTGAAGCTCTTTTTATCAAGTCCAAATGCCCATTATGTATGGGATCAAAACTACCTGGATATATACCTTTCATACTTTTGTCTTCCTTATTAGAAATTTAATTTTTGTATCTCCTTTTGTACGTTCGTCACAATCATATAATTCTTTTTTATAAATAAAATCTTTAGATTTATTACTCATTTCTAAAACTATAATTCCATTATTATTCAAAATTTGATTTAATTCAATTTCTTCCACTAGCTTATTATATTCTTTAAATTTATATGGAGGATCAGCATATATATGCGAAGCTTCTATTTTCCCATAATTTAAAAATGAATTTACTGAGCTGCAAATTACTTCAGACTTATGTTCTAAATCCAATAGATTTAAATTATCAGAAATCTTCTTGCATAAATGCCTATTTTTCTCTACAAAAAAAACTTTTTTAGCACCTCTACTCAGCGCTTCTAATCCCATAATTCCTGTACCTGCGTATAAATCCAAGAACACAGATTTGTTACTTATATACTGAGGTCTTGAATCTAGTACTGAAAAAATAGCTAATCTAGTTGATTCCATAGTAGGGCGAAGTTCACTAGATTTTTCATATGAAAGCCGCCTACCTTTTAAATTGCCACCTGAAATTCTAATATTCATTTTTAATTTTTATTTTTAGTTATTAAATCATTCATTGATAGAAAATAACATATAATGCTTGTTCTTTTTTTGATTTTTTATATATTAAATTTCTTCTATTAATTTAAAATATATATATTAAATTTACTGGAACTACAAATGGAAAATATCACTGACTCTCTAAAAAATATTAAATCTGGCATGGTGGTTACTGCTCACCCTGATGACGCTGAATATGGCTGTTCAGGAACAGTAGCAAAATTAGCCAATAATGGATCAGATATGGTTTATGTTTTATGTACTGACGGAAGTAAAGGAACAGAAGATAAAAACTTAAGCCCTGAAAAACTAGCTAAAATTAGAAATACGGAACAATTAAATGCGGGTAAAGTTTTAGGACTTAAAGATGTTGTTTTTCTTGGATATCCTGATGCATATTTAGTTCCTTCGTTAGATGTTAGAAAAGACATAGCAAGGCAAATCAGAATTTACCAACCTGAAATTCTAATTTGCCAATATCCTATGAGAAATTTAGATGGATCATGGGGATTTGGTCACCCTGATCACATAGCCGCAGGAGAAGCTGCTATGGCTGCAGTATTCCCGACAGCAAGAGATCACAAAACTTTTCCTGATCTTTATGACAAAGAAAACCTTGAACCTCATAAAGTGGAAGAAGTTTGGATCATGGGGCACCCAGACCCAGATATAATTGTTGATATAACTGATACTATGGATCAGTCAATTGATGCTCTCTATTGCCATAAATCACAGATGGCAGGAAGAACTAAAGATGAAGTAAAAGAACGGGTAGGTGAATGGAGAAAAAACAGAGGAAGAGAAGAAGGAATGACATACGCAGATACATTTAAAAGGATATCACTTAGAAACTAATCAAATAATATATTTGCAATTAGCTTAACTCTATTCTAATCTAGTAATATAAAATTATATATAAATAAAAATAGGACAAAATGGAATTTGAAGGCGTATACCCAGCTATAATCACACCATTAGACAATAAAAATAATTTCAAAGAAGATGAATTTAGAAAAATTGTAGAATTTAATATAAATTCTGGAGCACACGGATTTTGGGTATCAGGAGGCACGGGAGAAAGTGTTTATGTTGATCATAATGAAATAAAAAAAGTAATAAAATCATCTGTTGATCAAAGTCAAAACAGAGCAAAAATAATTGCTCATGTCGGTGCAATAACTACCCATAAAGCGCAAGTATTAGCAGAATCAGCAGCAAACTCCGGTGCACATGCAATATGTGCTGTTCCTCCTTTTTTTTACAAACCAAATATAGACACAATAATCAATCATTATAAAGCAATATCAGAAGCTGCAGGAAATATACCATTTTTCGTATATAATCTGCCTCAAAGTACAGGAACCGAAATCACCCCTCAAATAATGAAAGAAATAATGACTGCAATACCAAATACAGCAGGATTAAAACATTCTGGACCTGCATTTACTGATTTGAAAGGATTTGTAGATTTAAACATCTCATGTTTTATAGGAAATGCTAATTTAATGCTCCCTGCATTAACATTAGGAGCATCAGGATGTATTGATGGACCTTTAAATGCTGCTCCTGAATTATGGTCAGATATTTGGGAAACTTTTAAAAACAATGAATTTAACAAATCTATGATCGCTCAAGACAAAGCTATCAAATTCTCTAATATAATTAGAGATTTTGATATGCACGCTTCAATTAAAGAAATTATATCTAAAAGATTAAACATAAACTGTGGAAATCCGATCCTGCCTTTGCCTCAATTAAATAATGATGAAAAATCCAAATTAATAACTGATGTTAAAAAATTAAACCTTATAGATTTTAACTAAGAGGGAATATCGTGTATGAAATAAATTTAAAAAACAAAACAGCGTTAATATTTGGATTTTCAAATCATAGAAGCATTGCTTGGCATACTGCTAACAAGCTTCATGAGGCTGGAGCAAAGATAATTTTTTCAGTCTATGGAGAAAAAATGCAAGAAAATTTACTTAAGCTTGTATCTGATTGGAACTATACTCCTGAAATAATTCAATGCGATGTTTCTGATGATAAAAGCATAACCTCATTATTTACAAATCTTCAAAGTGCTAATGAAAAAATAGATATATTAGTACATAGTATAGCTATGGCAGATAAAGACGAATTAGGCGGAGATTATCTGAAATTAAGTAGAGATGGATTCAGATTAGCTCTTGATATAAGTGCATATTCATTTGTTACTCTATGTGAAGGAAGTAGAAAAATTATGAATAGTAATGGAAGTATAGTTACTTTTACTTTCCAAGCCTCTGAAAGAGTTTTCCCCGGCTATAATGTAATGGGAACAGCAAAAGCTGCACTAGAGCATGAGGTTAGGCAAATAGCATATACACTTGGTGAAGAAAATATTAGAGTAAATGCTATTTCTGCAGGCCCACTAGACACTATTTCATCAAGAGTTATTCAGGGTTATAAAACAATGAAAAGTGCCGCTTCTGAAAGATCTCCACTAAAAAGAAATATAAGTTTAGATGAGGTTGCAAATTCAGCTTTATTTCTTTTATCTGATATGAGTACTGGTATAACAGGAGAAATTCTTCATGTTGATTCAGGATATAATATTATGGGGATATAAAATGCAAGAATGGGTAAAGATAATTATAGACTCGCTTAAAGAACATAATATTTCTTTTATTTCTTATGTTCCAGATATAAGCATTGATAAAATTACAAAAGAAATCGAATCTGATCCGTATTTCACTGTGGTTCCAGCAACAAGAGAAGAAGAGTGTATAGGTATTGCTTCAGGATCTTATGTATCAGGCGTGAATTCAGCAATATTTATGCAATCAAGTGGATTTGGTAATTGTATTAACGCACTTACAAGTCTAAATTTACCAGCCAGGATTCCCATTCCTATGTTTATAAATTTAAGAGGAGAAATTGGAGAATTTAATATAGCTCAGGTTACGATGGGGAGATCTACCAGGCCCATATTAGATGTAATAAATATACCTCATGTTACTCTTGATAATGATATTAATTTACATAAAAAAGTATCCGGGAATATCACACTTTGTTACGCTTCCAAAATACCTTTGGCTATATGCTTGTCTCCTCTATTACATGGAGGAAAAATTGCTTAGATTCGATGTAATTAAAAATATTTTACAAACATCTAATAACTCTCCTATAATTTCAAATTTAGGACCAACTTCAGATGAATTATGGCACATAACAAAAGAATTAGAATTATTACCTCGTGAAAGAAATTTTTATACTTATGGTTCAATGGGACTATGCTCATCGATAGCTCTAGGAATAGCGATTAACACTGATGAAAAAGTTGTTTCAATTGACGGTGACGGATCACTATTAATGAACTTAGGTACTCTTTCTACAATAGGAAGAGTATCACCCGATAATTTAATAATTGTTGCCTGTGACAATGAAATGTGGGCACAAACAGGATATCAACCAACTGCAACTGCATTTAATACAGAATTAGAAAACGTGTCAAAATTTTGTGGATTTAAAAACACTTTTAAATGTACTAATATTAATGAATTTAAAAATATTTTTGAAAATGCATTAAAAATTAAAGGTCCTACAATGATAGTAGCAAAAACCAAAGAAACAGGAGAGTTTCCCGAAGTTACTCCAGTTGAACCAGAATTTACCACTTATAGATTTAGAAATTCCATGTTAAACAATAACGAGGCAAAATTATGAATTCATCAGTAGCTTTTTTTAAAGGCAAATTTATTCCCTATGAAAATGCAAACTTGCATATAACAACACATGCTTTGCATTATGGTACTTCAGTATTTGAAGGTATAAGAGGAAATTGGAATGAAGACAAAAAAACTTTATTTGTATTTAGAATGAAAGAGCACTACGACCGGCTTCTTGAAGGTTGCAGTATGCTAATGCTAGATATTCCTTACACTTCTGAAGAACTTTGTAAAATCACATTAGAATTAATAGAAAAAAATAATTTTAAGGAAGATATTTATATAAGACCGTTAGCATATAAAAGTGAAGAATTAGTAGCAAATCTAAAACTACAAGATTTAGCAAGTGATTTTGCATTGGTTGCTGTTCCATTTGGATTGTATATAGATTCAAACAGAGCAATAAATTGCTGTACATCTTCATGGAGAAGAATAGAGGATACAATGATACCAACAAGATGTAAAATTGGCGGACATTATGTAAATAGCATTCTAGCAAAAACTGAAGCTACTTTATCAGGATTTGATGAAGCTATATTTTTAACCCAAGATGGTTATGTTTCAGAAGGAGCAGGTGAAAATTTATTTTTAATCAAAAACAATACAATCATTATACCTCCCGTATCAGCAAATAATCTTTCTGGAATTACAAGAGATTCTGTAATTAAGCTCGCTGCTGAAGAATTAAACCTTACTGTTATTGAACAAAATATTAGAAGATCAGAAATATATTTAGCAGATGAGCTTTTTCTAACTGGAACTGCAGCGCATGTTACCGCTGTAGGATCTTTAGATAATCGGAAAATAGGTTCTGGTGATGTGGGCCCGATAACTAAAAGCATACAAGAACTATATTTTGATTGTGTAACAGGAAATAATTCTAAGTACATTAATTGGTGTACAGCAGCAAATTAAAAAAGGTATAACATGAAAATAATTCCAAATTTTTTTAGTATCATTCTAAGTAAAATCAATTATTCTATTCCTGACAATCATACAGAAATGGTTAATACTAGAATTAAAGGAATAATTGAAGATTCAAAAGAATTAAGTAAATTTAAAATTAACAATATGGATTCACCTCCAAAAATTAATCATGAATAATAAATCATTTACCTATCAATCTATAACTGACCTTTCTGAATTATTAAAAAATAAAATCATTTCTCCCGTTGAATTAACAAATCATTTTTTAAACAAACTTGAAAACGAAGGTTCTGATTATAACGCTGTAGCTCATATTAATAGATCTTCAGCTATCAACCAGGCTAAAGAAGCTGAAGCAAGTATAATGAAAAAAAAATATCTTGGCAGATTACATGGAATTCCATTTGCAGCAAAAGATTTACTTTCTACAAATGATGGAAGTCCTACATCTTGGGGAGCAAAACCATTTGTAGAGAATGTATATAATGTTGAATCAACTGTTATATCTAATTTAAAAAACTCCGGAGCAATTCTATGTGCAAAAACCTCAATGGTTGAATTTGCAGGAGGAATGGGATACCAACAACCTGATGCTAGTGCTTTTGGGCCAGGGATTAATCCTTGGAACAAATCACATTGGAGCGGAGGTTCTTCAAGTGGGTCAGGATCAGCAGTTTCGGCTGGACTGATTCCTTTTGCTATAGGGTCTGAAACATGGGGATCAATACTATCTCCTGCTGCTAATTGCGGAGTTACAGGATTAAGACCAACTTTTGGAGTTGTTAGCAGATATGGTTCAATGGTTTTGTCATGGACTTTAGATAAAATAGGACCGTTAGCTATGTCAGCTAAAGATACCAATATAATAATTAAACACATGATGGGGAAAGATGAAAAAGATGAATATTCAATTGATAATAAATTTAATTCAGCCCTCAAAGTTCCTTCTGATATTAAAATAGGTATTCCAAAAAATTTAAATAATAATATGCAAAATGAAGTTACAAAAAATTTTGAATCCACAATGAAAATATTACAATCAAAATATCAAATCATTGAAATTGATTTACCTAATATGCCAATAAGTGCTGCAACAAGAACAATACTTTCATCAGAAGTAAGTTCTGCTTTTGAAAATGTGTTTGATAAAAACATCCAGTCAAAATTAAATGCCAAAGAAACACATTATTCAGTTTTAGCTACCAATACAGTTTTAGCAAAAGATTATATAAAATCACTAAGAATACAGAATGCTACAAACAAAGAAATGAATAATTTGTTTGAAAATATAGATGTCATAATTAGCCCAGTCAAGCCTACAACAGCATCTAAAATTGATGAGAATTTCAGATGGGCTTCTAGAAAAGACTTCAACGAGGAACACCCTACAACTTTAATTGGAGCAATTGGAAATCTAATAGGATTACCAGCAATTAGTATTCCAAACGGATTTGATCAAAAAGGTCTTCCAACTAGCTTTCAAATTATGAGCAATAAACACAAAGACGATTTAATAATAAAATTAGCTGAATTTATACAAGACAATACAGATTGGCATAATCTGCATCCAAATTAAGAAATTTTTAGCCTATCTACAGACATTGTTTTTGATATGTTATCAAACCAATCTACTACTTCCTTATGAAGAGGGATACCATTCTCAATTCTGTCCAACTCATTTTCGTACTCAATAACGCCTGGATATATAACTCTTTCTGAATCAGCAATTGAAGGAGTTTGCAATAAAGTTTCAAGCATTTGATCCATATTTAATATAAAGTTATTGTAGTCTGTAAACGCTTCTATGTTAAAAGCTGCAAAAAAATGACATAAATTCCCATTTGGATCTACCATATTAGGAACATTGCCCGATAATATAGTACAGAGTATTTCAACAAATAAAGAAAGTCCATAACCTTTATGAGATCCTTGTTCCCTATTTCCTCCAAGAGGTAATAAAGGTGGAATATGAATAAAGTCTTCTGAAACATCAACACCAACTGAATCCATTATAGGGTTTCCTTGATCATCTCCAATAGATCCTGGGCTTAATTTAGTTCCGTTTCTTGCAACAAGTCTAACTTTATTTCCAGCGATCGATGACATTGCAGCATCAAATAAAAAATATGGGTATTTTTCAGAAGGCGCTGCAAGAGAAATTGGATTAGTACCGGTTCGAGTTTCTTTTGCAAAAGTTGGTAAAACCAAAGTTCCTCCAGCAGTCAAACAAATACCAACCATTCTCTTATCAGCAGCAATCATAGCATGATGTCCAACCGCTCCTATATGCCCGCTATTAAATAATGTGACGATACCGACACCTGTTTTTTTCGCTTTATTAATAGCCATATTCATAGCATAGGGTCCTTGCATAATGCCTAATCCATTATCGCCATCAATATTAAGTGTTGAAAAGTTATCTTTAATAATTTTAAAATTTGGGACAGGATTAAGTTTGCCAGACTGATAATCTTTAACATAAATTCGAAGCATGTTTGATACACCATGAGTATCCACACCTCTTAAATCTGTAGAAACCAAAACATCAGATCCTATTTCAGATTGATCATCAGGGACTCCACATTTAAGAAAAACTTGCTTAACGACATCCTTTAACGAATCAGAATCTACTCTGATTTCATCTCCTTTTGGAATTTGGAATTGTCCAAGCATTGAACTAGTTAATTCATTGATTCTCGGATTATTGTTATGACTTCATCTACCTCGTCATCACTAACATTCAAAGGATCAAAAATTATTTCATCAGGGTGTATTAAGTTACTGATAAATACTGGCTTATCTCCTGTTCTCATTCTTTGGATCACATCTTTTGCAGAAGGTCCTTCCCATTCTTCATTAAAGAAAATAGAAGCATTAGGTGTTAAATAATCAGTTTTGTCATGTTTTAGTTCAACATCTAAACCAGGAGTTTCACTAAATGCATCAACTACCTTTTGACTTCGTTTTTTAAAAACGTCCATTTCAGCTTTTTCATCTTCATTAACAAAATTATGTAATGCAGTTAATATTCCTACAATTTCTTCCTTAGCAACTTTAGCTGATCTTCCTAAAAATTGATGAGGCGAAGCATTCGCAAAAGCTGCATCAATTAAATTCTTTTTACCTGATAGCAATCCAGTTCCCTGAGGACCTCTAATTCCCTTACCTCCACTATGAATTACCAAATCTGCACCCATTTTGTGATATTTTGATAAATTTTCTCTAGGAGGTAACATTGAAGCCGCATCAACTATAACAGGAACTCCTCTCTCATGAGCAATTTCGCATACTCGATCTAGTGGAAGAGCTAATTTTGATGTTCCAGGAGAAAAAAGATAAGCAACAGCCGCAGTTTTATCTGAAAAAGCTGCTTCTAATTGCCATTCATGACATCTTTTACCGTCACCAATTTCAACAAATTTTGCTCCCGCAGCTCTATAACATTGATCATAAGGAAATCTTTGAGATCTTTGAATAATTATTTCATTATTCATACCTTCCGTATCTGGCAATTGTGACATTTTTTTTGGATCATCTCCGGCAATAACTGCACATGCTTGAAGCAATAATCCTCCCGCAGACCCACTTGTAACTAATCCAGACTCTGCTCCTGTTAATTCTCCAATCATTTTTCCTGCTGCTTTATTCAGTTCGTCCATATCTAACATAACTGTAGAAGCTTCAATCATTATTTCAGTAACTTCCGATCTTAATTTGGATCCACCATACATTGTTGTAGATCCTGCAGCGCTGATTCCTTTTCTTACACCCAAACGTTCATATAATTCATCTAATTTACTCATAAAATACCTCCATGAGTGAAATAGTAAATATCAATCTAATTTAAAGCAATACATATGTATAGAAGTTTTTTGAAATTGATGGTTTTATAAAGAATTTTAATTATTTATTTTGAATCAATGCTGCTTTATATGTGTTTTTTAATAACATTGCAATTGTCATAGGACCAACTCCGCCGGGAACTGGAGTTATAGCTTTCACATGACCAATCATAGAATCATAATCAACATCTCCAACTAATCTAAATCCTGATTTTTTTGTATTATCCTCAACTCTATTTATTCCTACATCAATAATTATTGTATTTTTTCTAACCATATCAGCAGTTAAAAAATTTGCCCTTCCTAAGGCTGCCATTACTATATCTGCATTTTTAGTATATTCTGAGATATTTTTTGTATTTGAATGACATATAGTAATTGTTGAATTAAAATTCTTCAATTTTTGAACAAATAGATTTCCAAGAGGTATTCCCACTATATTACTTCTACCAATAATAACGATATTCGAACCTTCAACTTCCAAATTATTTCTTATTAACATTTCAGATATCCCATATGGTGTTGCAGGAACAAATCTAGGCTGTCCTAAGCTAACCAGCCCTACATTAAACGGATGTAATCCATCAACATCTTTTAATGGATCAATTGAATTAATGATTTTATCTTTATCAAAATTTGAAGGTAGCGGTAATTGGACAAGTATGCCATGAGTTAAAGGATCATTATTTAACTCATGAATTAATTTTATTACAGACTCACTATTATCATCAGAACTAAATTTGTAATCAATTGCATCCATTCCCACAGATATAGCTGATCTCTGTTTATTTCGTACATACACTTGAGAAGCAGGGTCATTTCCAACTAATATTACAGCTAGTTTAGGGGTAATATCATATGTGTTTTTAAATTCATCAACATCAACAGTTATCTCAGATCTTATTTCAGAAGATAATAATTTACCATCAATTATTTGTGTATTCACTTAATCACCTGCATACAATTTTAAGTAGAAATTTTATAATACAAATAAACAGGAATAAATACAACTTTTGATAGTTACAGGAACAGACCTTATAGAAATTTATAGAATTACGAATACTTTAGAAACCTATGGCGAAAGATTTCTAAAAAGAATCTATACACAACATGAAATAGACTTTTGTAATGGGAAGGCTAATTCGCTTGCAGGAAGATTTGCAGCAAAAGAGGCTGTGATGAAATTGTTAGGAACCGGGATTAGAGGAGTTGGTTGGAAAGAGATTGAAATCCATCGAAAAAGAGGTTTTAAACCTACAATAAATTTGTATTCCAGGGCAAAAAATATTGCAAATGATAAAGGTATAAAAAATATAGAAATTTCTATCACTCATTCGAAGACTATGGCATTGGCTGTAGCGGTAGGTGAAATAAAATAAATATGTTAAATTTTGAAAAAATTGTAACTAATCACGAAATACTCGAAATTGAAAAAAATGCAATTAAATCAGGATTAAAAGAAAGCATGCTAATTGAAAGAGCAGGCCAAAAAATATCTGAGTTTTTATCAGGTACAATTAGTAATAGAAAAAAAATATTATTTGTTCTAGGTAAAGGTAAAAACGGCAAAGATGGATATATTGCATTCCAAAATCTTATTAAAAAAAACTTTAACTGTAATATTTTATTTGTATTTCCTAAATTAAATTATGATAATTGGGAATCTCTGCCAATTAAATTCTCAAAATCAGTTTTTTATTTTGATGAAACAGATCAATCCAACAAATTAATTCAAGAATCTGACGTGATAATAGACGGTATATTTGGAACTGGTCTAAATAGAGATATAAATGATAATTTAAAGAAATTAATTTATTTTATAAATCAACAAAATAAACAAGTTATATCAATAGACCTACCATCAGGGTTGTCAGATACAAATACGTTTACCAATAATAAAAACACAATTATCGCAAATAAAACTTTATCTTTAACAGCAATTAAAAATAATTGTCTAAATTTTAATACTCAGAAATATGCAAACATACTAATTAATTTTGATATAGGAATAAGTAATTTCCCAGCATCTTATAAACCAAAATTTTTAATTGATAAAGAACAATCTATGAAACTTATTCCAAATAAAGACAAATATGGAAATAAAAGAAGCGGGGGTAATATATCAATAATCGGAGGCTCAACTAGGTATCCAGGCGCAATATTAATGGCGTCATCAGCCTGTATAGAAACAGGGATAGGCTTAATAAATATATCAATCCCCTCAAAAATATACGATGTAGTCGCAGGACAGATTCCCGAAGTTTCATTAAATATAAATAAGGAATCAACTGAATATATAACAAAAGAAAGTATTCAAAACATTTTAGAAAAACAATCTATAAATAGCATCATGCTTGGTCCTGGTATGGAAGTTAATAAAACTACTATCAATGCAACCAAATACTTAATTAAAAATATTGCTAACAACAAGAAAATTAATAGCCTTTTAATAGACGCAGACGGATTAAATTGTTTGTCTGAAATAAACAATTGGTGGAATAACAATTTCCCAAAAAATTTTGTCATAACTCCTCATTTAGGAGAGTTCTCAAGATTAACAAATTTGAACAAAAAAGAAATTGAGAACAACCCAATAGAGATAGTTTGTAATTACGCAAAAAAATGGAATGTTACCATTATTCTTAAAGGACCCTTAAGCTACATAAGCGATGGAATTGAAAGCTATGTTTTAGATCAACCAAATCCAACCTTATCTAAAGGAGGAACCGGTGATGTGTTGTCAGGAATAACTGCCAGTTTTTTAGCTCAAGGATTAAACTCAATAGAAGCAAGTATACTTGGGGTATCTTTGTTATCCAAATTGGGTGATTTGGCAGAAAAAAATCATGGAATTTTAAGTTCTAGTGCCACTAAATTAATCAAATCTATAAATAAAGTTAAAAATAATGAATGATAAATCATATACAGTACAAAAAATGTTTAATCAAATAGCAAAAAATTATGATTTGATGAATTATATCATGTCACTTGGAAACCATAAAAAATGGGAACAAGAAATTATAAAATCAGTAAACAAAAAAAATACGAGGATTTTAGATGTTGCCTGTGGAACAGGCTCTCTAACAAAAGAACTTATTAAAATTAACAATCAAAATAATACAATTGGGCTGGATTTTTCCTTATCAATGCTTTCAATAGCAAAAAATAATGGAATTGAAAATATTGTACTTGCAGATGGTCATTTTATTCCATTTAAAAATAAAACTTTTGACATGATATCAATAGCGTATGGAATCAGAAATTTTTCAAATTTAGATCAAGCTTTGATTGAAATCAAAAGATGCCTAGCAAACAACGGAGAATTGAAAATAATAGAAATAATCAAACCAATTAATACGTTCAAGTCTTTTCTATTCAAAATAGGATTTAAATTGATTGCGCCTTTACTTGGAATTATTATTTCAAGAAATATTTCAGCATATACTTATTTGCCAAAATCAGCAGAGTTGTTTTTAACTGTAAAAGAAATTAAGAATATACTCACAAAACATAATTTTAAAAACATCAAAATCAAACAAAAATTTTGGGGATCAGTAATACTTTTAGAAACAAAATTATAATTTACATCAAGTTAATTTTATCTGTTAATAATTTCTCTGATATTTCTTCATAAATACTGCTTGCTGCATTTCCAAAAAGCTTGCGTACAATTGAGATTTTAGGTTGAAACAGTACAGTTTGTTTAGATGAATGATATTTTTTTGAAGCATAATCTATTGCAGTATTAATATCACCTATTTCATCAATAAGTCCAAGTTCTTTTGCTTTTGGAGCCCAATATATTTTACCGTCAGCTAGTTTTTTGACCTTACTTATATCAGTATTTCTATTCTTAGAAACTATTTCAAGAAATCTATTATAATAATCATCTATAAATTCTTGTAAATATTCTGCATCTTTTTTAGTCTGTTTTCTCCAGGTAGAACCTGAATCCTTAAACTCTCCAGTTTTGTTAACATTTACCTCAACGCCAATTTTCTTAAGAAAATCAGTCAAGACAGGTCTCACTGAAATTACTCCAATAGAGCCTAGTATAGAACCTTCTGAAGCAATTATTCTATTGGAAGAACATGCAATTAAGTATCCTCCGGATGCACCTAATCCTTGAACATAAGCAATAATTGGTTTAGTTTTATTTAAATTTTTTAAAGATGAATAAATTAAATCTGAATCTGTCACACCTCCTCCAGGAGAATTGATATCTAAAATCAAAGATTTAATTGATTTGTTTTTTTCAATCTTCTTAATTAAAGGAGAAATCTGATCATACTTTACAGACGAACCAATAGTTCCGTGTATTTTTAATATGCCAATTTTATATTTTTTAAAAAATCTGAACATAATTTGATATGGATTAAAATTCTGAGATAATAAACTTAATTTATTTATAACGATTATTTTATTTTAAAAAATGAAAAAAATCTACGATAGAATTTCTGCAGGCGGACTTGTTTATAAAATCACAAATGAAGATGTCTTTTTTGTAATATGCTTCAAAAAATCAACAAACAGATGGCATCTTCCAAAAGGAACACAAGAATCAGATGAAAATATAAAAAATACTGCAATACGAGAAGTTGAAGAAGAAACTGGATTAAAAGTTTGTATAAAAAACTTTTTATCAAACATAGAATATTCATTTAAAAACGAGATAAATAAAATAATTAATAAACAAGTTGTTTTTTACACTATGGTACCTACAGGCGGTTCTTTTTCTGATCATGATAATGAATTTGATGAAGTAAAATGGGCTAGTGCAAAAAATTGTATAATCCTATTACAATATGAAAATGAAAAAAAATTGGTTCAAAAAGCTTATGACATGGTTAAATCTGATGAATGAAGAAGTATTCAAATACAATAATATTTTTCTGAAAAATATTTCTGAAATTTCTGGAGATAAAATTGTGCTGAAAAATAAAAGTATAGATGATTTTGCAAAAGATTATATTTGGAGAACAGATCCCGAGCTTGCTACTCTAGACGCTTCTTATCCACTGGATATTTCATTCAAATCATTTATTAAAGCATATAAATCTGAAATAAAGAAAAATGAAAAAAATACTGCAAGATTTTCTATTTTCTGTAATGAAAACCGGCACATTGGTAACAGTATGCTCTACAATATAAACCATTTCTCAAAATCAATGGAGCTTGGCATTATGATAGGGGATAAAAATTATTGGAATAAAGGTTATGGATCAGACACAATAAAAACAATGATAAAACATATTTTCAAACACACTGATTATCACAAAATATACCTTCACACATTAAAATGGAATCTTAGAGCTCAGTCATCATTTAAAAAAAGTGGGTTCAATAATTTTAGAGAAGTTTCTAGAGAAGGCAAAAAATTCATTTATATGGAAGTAAACAAACAACAAACCTAATTATCACTAATTTTTACTCCAGAAATGTTTTCAATGAATGTTGCTATACCAGAGTGGTCCCATTCTCCTTTTCCATCAGAGATTAACGAACTAATCATCTGTTGAATTAAACCAGTAACTGGCAAAGCTACTCCTAATTCTTTTGCAGTTATCAAAGCATTATTAAGATCTTTTTGATGCAAATTAATCCTAAATCCCGGGTCAAAATTACCTTCTGCCATCATTGGCCCTTTGGCATTCAACACATTACTTCCTGCTAAGCCACCTTGAATAGCATTAAGTACCACTTTTGGATCTAATCCTGATTTTTTTGATAACACTAAAGCCTCACCTAAAGCTTCAATATTTGCTGCAACAATAATCTGATTAGCTAACTTTGTTGTATTCCCAGCTCCACTAGAGCCACAGTAAACTTTACTTTTTCCTAGTATGTCAAAAATTGCAGAAAATTTATTAAATACTTTTTCTTCTCCGCCCACCATAATTGCCAAATCACCGCTAATTGCCATTGGTTCTCCTCCACTAACAGGAGCATCAAGAAAATCTACACCATTTGCTAAACATTCTTTATATATTTTTTGTGATACCAATGGTGAAATAGAACTCATATCAATAACAGCAGATCCTTTTTTCAATCCATGCAATACACCTCTTTCAGAAATAATTGCTGCTTCAGAATTTGCAGAATCTTGAACCATTACAATGACAACATCAACACTACTGCCCAATTCTTTTGCATCAGAACATCCTTTAGCTCCTGCATCAGTTAATTCATCTATTACAATCTGCTTATTATCATATGCAAACACCTCATATCCTGCTTTTAATAAATTTTTTGCCATTGGTTTTCCCATTATTCCCAAACCAATAAATCCTACTTTTATATCTTCCATATGATTTCCTAAACTTGAATTACTAATAGAAAGATAAATTATAAAACATAATATGTTATGTTAAAATCAAATAATCATTTTTAATCAATATATTATGGTTAATTTCAATTACGATATAAATAATATTAAATTTATACGATCTGTTACTGAAGGAGTTCCTGGCAACAGAGTATTTAGCATTGAATTATATACTGAAGACATCAATATAAAAATTATTATTGAAAAAGAACAGCTTATAGCAGTATGTGAATATATTATTAGAAATCTATATGATAAAAACATACCCGAACTTCCCACAGAATTTGATTTCGACCCTCATTTTGACGAAGAGTACAGATCAAATGACCTAACTATAGAAATATTAGCACAATCTGAGCAATTTCAATTATATTTTAGAAACCAAGAAGATGAAGGTATTGCAAATCAAATATTAATAAAAATAACATATGAACAAGCTGTTAACTTTGCTAAATCAAGTATAAATCTTTCTTCCAAAGGAAGACCTGTTTGTAAATTATGCCACAGGCCTATGAATCAAAATGACATATCCTCTGAAAATCCTCTAGTATGCATAAATTGCCCAAGAAAAAATGGCCATCATAAAAATTAAATTATGCAAGAACTGGAGAATTTAAATTTAAACATAATTTTAAAAAATGAGTTACCTGATATTCAATTCATCGAATTTGAATCTGTTCTGAAAACCAAAATAATTAATATTTATAATGTTGTTAAAGGATCCAATAATAATTTATTAATTGAATTCGTAAACAACGATTTTGCAATATTCAAGCCAAAATTAGGGGAACGAACATTAAATGATTTTCCAATTGGAACTTTGTATAAAAGAGAATATGCCTCGTATATTCTATCTCTTATTCTAGGTTGGCCTAATATCCCTCCAACTTCGATTGTTGAAATAGAGAACATTGGAATTGGAAGTATTCAAAAAATAATAAACAATAAAGGATTAAATTATTTTGAAATAATAAAAAATAATAAAAATGAATTTATGAAATTCGCTATTTTTGATTCGTTAACTAACAATGCTGACAGAAAAGGTGGGCATTGTATCATAGATGATACAGATACAATCTGGAGCATAGATCACGGAGTAACTTTTCATGAAATATTTAAATTGAGAACAGTAATGTTTGACATATGGGAAGATAAAATCCCAAATGATTATATCAAAGATATAAAATTACTCAAAAAGAAACTCTCTGAAAAAAAATATAACAATATTTTTTTAAACCTTTTAACAGAAAAAGAATTTGAAGCTCTAAATATTAGAATAGATATGTTAATAAAATCTAAATCTTTACCAAGTATAAATCAATATGAAAACATACCTTGGCCATTAATATAATTATTTGTTTGTAAAAATTATATCAAACCCTATTCTGTATGATTTTTTATCTATATT
>CEWO01055979.1_pt1 | contig 17930 bp, 31 predicted proteins | sample 361561 | NCBI WGS metagenome assembly CEWO01 (sample SAMEA2623627, study PRJEB7988) | marine metagenome | isolation source: saline water (ENVO:00002010), including
GAGATGGAAGTAAATAATCAATACCTAAACAATTTTAAATTGGTGATAGAATAGTATTTATATATACTATAATTTTAAAGAGACACTAAATCATAATAGTGTCTTTTTTATTGTTTAAATTTTCAGTATTGAGGATGATAATATTAGTAGACTTTTTTTAGAATAAAATTGATAATAATAATTGACTCAAAAAAAATAGATTCTTTTTTTTATTTTGTAGAATAAATTACTACATTTGCCGCCCATTTTAGTAAAGATATAATATGCCAACAATACAACAATTAGTTAGAAAAGGTAGAACTTCTATCAAAAAGAAGAATAAATCTTTGGCTTTAAAAAGCTGTCCTCAAAGAAGAGGGGTTTGTACTAGAGTTTATACAACTACTCCTAAGAAGCCAAATTCAGCATTAAGAAAGGTTGCTAGGGTAAGATTAACTAATGGTAATGAGGTAAATGCTTATATTGGAGGTGAGGGGCATAATCTTCAAGAATATTCAGTTGTTTTAGTAAGAGGTGGAAGGGTAAAGGATTTGCCTGGAGTAAGATATCATATTGTTAGAGGAGCTTTAGATACATCTGGAGTGAATGAAAGAACTCAAAGAAGATCAAAATATGGTGCAAAAAGACCTAAGAAATAATATTTAATTAACGAATGAGAAAGAAAAGAGCCAAGAAAAGAATTTTATTACCGGATCCAAGATTTGGAAGTACTACTGTTACAAGGTTTGTAAATAATATGATGTTAGATGGTAAAAAAACTACTGCATTTAAAGTATTTTATGCTGCCTTGGATAATGTTACCGAAAAGATTGAGGAAGAAGAGGCTTTAGTAGTTTTTGAGAAAGCATTAGATAACGTAATGCCTCATGTTGAAGTAAGATCAAGAAGGATAGGAGGAGCTACTTTTCAAATTCCTCATCCTGTAAGAGAAGATAGAAGGGTTTCTTTGGGAATGAAATGGATGATTGGAGCTGCTAGAAAAAGAAATGAGAAAACAATGGATGCTAAGTTATCTGCTGAGTTTATAGCTGCTTATAAAGAAGAGGGGACTGCTTACAAGAAAAAACAAGATACACATAGAATGGCGGAGGCAAATAAAGCATTTTCACACTTTAGATTTTAATTAGAGATGGCAAGAGATTTAACATATACTAGAAATATAGGTATTGCAGCTCATATTGATGCTGGAAAAACTACTACTACTGAAAGAATTCTTTATTATGGGGGAGTATCTCATAAGATTGGAGAGGTTCATGATGGTGCTGCAACAATGGACTGGATGGAACAAGAGCAAGAAAGAGGAATTACTATTACATCTGCAGCAACAACTCTTAACTGGCCTTATAGAGGAACAGATTACCATGTAAATATTATTGATACTCCAGGACATGTTGATTTTACTGTCGAAGTAAATAGATCATTAAGAGTGCTTGATGGTTTAGTTTTCTTATTTTCTGCTGTTGATGGTGTTGAACCTCAATCTGAGACTAATTGGAGATTAGCTAATAACTATAATGTTCCAAGAATTGGTTTTGTAAATAAAATGGACAGACAGGGTGCTAATTTTTTAGCTGTTTGTAGAGATGTAAAAGAGATGTTAGGTTCACATGCATTGCCATTACAGATTCCAATTGGAGCTGAAGATGAATTTAAAGGAGTTGTGGATTTAATTAACTTTAAAGGAATAGTTTGGAATGAAGATGATCAAGGGATGACTTTTAATGAGATTGAAATCCCCGCTGATATTATTGATGAGGCAAGAAAGTATAGAGGAGAATTATTAGAAGCTGTTGCTGAATTTGATGAGTCTTTAATGGAAAAATATTTTGAGGACGAGAATTCATTAACTGAGAGAGAAATTTTGAATGCATTAAGAGAGGCTACAATTTCAGGAAAGGTTGTTCCTATGATGTGTGGATCTGCATTTAAAAATAAGGGCGTTCAGTCTATGCTTGATATGGTTATGGAGATTTTACCATCTCCTCTTGATGTTGAAGGTATTATTGGAACAAATCCTGATACTGAAGAAGAAGAGAGTAGAAAACCTTCATTTGATGCACCTTTCTCTGCATTAGCATTTAAAATTGCTACTGACCCATATGTTGGTAGATTATGCTTCACAAGAGCTTATTCAGGAGTTTTAGAACAAGGAACTTTTGTCCATAACTCAAGAACTGGTAAAAAAGAAAGGATTTCTCGTATTTATCAGATGCATTCTAACAAACAGAATCAGATAGACACGTTAGGAGCAGGAGATATTGCTGCTTTGGTAGGATTTAAGGATATTAGAACTGGAGATACACTATGTGATTTAAAAGCACCTATTGTATTAGAATCAATGGACTTTCCAGACCCAGTAATTGGTATTGCAGTTGAACCAAAAACTCAAAAAGATTTGGATAAATTAGGTGTTGCTCTAGGCAAGTTAGCTGAGGAAGACCCTACATTTACGGTTAAGACGGATGAAGATTCAGGACAAACTATTATTTCAGGGATGGGTGAATTGCACCTTGATATTATTATTGACAGGTTAAAAAGAGAATTTAGTGTTGAATGTAACCAAGGGGCTCCTCAGGTAGCATATAAAGAATCTATTACTACTTCTGTTGATCATAGAGAAGTTTATAAAAAGCAATCAGGTGGTAGAGGTAAATTTGCTGATATTAAGTTTGAGTTATCTCCTATTGATACTGATTTTGAAGGTGAAGGGTTACAATTTATAAATGAAATAAAAGGAGGTAATATTCCTAAAGAATTTATCCCATCAGTAGAGAAGGGATTTAAAATGGCTATGGTTAATGGTGTGCTAGCAGGATTCCCACTTAATACTATGAAGGTTAGACTTTATGATGGTTCTTATCATGATGTTGATTCAGATCAATTATCATTTGAATTATGTGCTCAGATAGCATTTAAATCTGCGGCAAAACAAGCAAACCCAAAGATATTGGAGCCAATCATGAAACTCACTGTTATTACTCCGGAAGAGAATATGGGAGATGTAATTGGAGATTTAAATAGGAGAAGGGGGCAGGTAGAAGGTATGGATGATAAAGGAGGAGCAAAAGTTGTAAATGCAAAAGTTCCATTATCTGAAATGTTTGGATATATTACAGATTTAAGAACAATTACTTCTGGTAGGGCAACTTCGACAATGGAATTCTTTGATTTTGTTGAAGCACCGAAGAATATTTCAGAAGAAGTAATAAAGAAAATTAAAGGAGAATAATTAATAGATCTAGAAATGGCACAGAAAGTTAGAATAAAATTAAAATCGTTTGATCATACATTAGTTGATCAGTCAGCCGAAAGAATAGTGAAAACTGTAAAAAATTCAGGTGCGATTGTTAGTGGTCCAATTCCATTACCAACTCATAAGAGAATATTTACAGTATTAAGATCTCCTCACGTAAATAAGCAAGCTAGAGAACAATTTCAATTATCTAATCATAAGAGATTGATGGATATTTATAGTTCTTCATCAAAAACTATTGATGCTTTAATGAAGTTAGAATTGCCAAGTGGAGTTCATGTTGAAATTAAAGTAATTTAAAAAAGAATAAAATGCCAGGTTTAATAGGTAAAAAAATAGGAATGACGTCTATCTTCTCTGATGAGGGTAAAAATATTCCATGTACAATATTAGAGGTAGGCCCTTGCAAGGTTACTCAGATAAAGACAGAGGAGTTGGATGGTTATAATGCAGTTCAGTTAGGTTTTGCTGAGCATAAAGAAAGTAGAGTTTCTAAGGCTGCAATGGGTCACTTTAAAAAAGCTAAATCATCTCCATTAAAGAAAGTTGTTGAATTTATTGCAGATTTTGATGAAGTTGCATTAGGTGATGATGTGAATGTTGAGTTATTTGAAGAGGGAGATTTTGTGACAGTTGTAGGCACCTCAAAGGGTAAAGGATTTCAAGGTGTAGTGAAACGTCATAACTTTAGGGGAGTAGGGGATGCTACTCATGGACAGCATAATAGATTAAGAGCTCCAGGTTCTATTGGGGCAGCTTCATATCCAGCAAGAGTATTTAAAGGAATGAGAATGGCCGGACAAATGGGTAACGCAAGGGTTAAAGTTGAAAACTTACAAGTTTTAAAAGTTTTAGCAGATAGAAATATGATTGTAGTTAAGGGAGCTGTTCCTGGAGCTAAAAACTCATACATAACAATAGAGAAATAATGAAATTAGCAGTACATAATATTACAGGAAAAGAAACCTCTAAAAAGGCTGATTTAAGTAAAGATGTCTTTGGTATTGAACCAAATGATCATGCCATTTATTTAGATGTGAAGCAATATTTAGCAGCTCAAAGAACTGGCACGCATAAAGCTAAAGAGAGGGGGGATGTAAAAGGTAGTAGAAGAAAAATCAGAAAACAGAAAGGGAGTGGTGCAGCAAGAGTCGGCGATATTAAAAATCCATTATTCAGAGGTGGAGGTAGAGTTTTTGGGCCAAGACCAAGAAGTTATGATTTTAAAGTTAATAAGAAAGTAAAGAGATTAGCTAGAAAATCTGCTCTTACTTATATGGCTAAAGACAAGAATATTATTGTTCTAGAGGATTTTTCTTTTGACTCTCCTAAAACAAAATTATATTCTGATTTTTTATCTAATTTTAACTTATTAGATAATAAAACTGTTTTAGTTCTTGCTGAATCAAATAAAAATATATTCTTATCGTCCCGTAATTTAAAGAAAGCAAGGGTTGTGCTAGCTTCAGAATTAAATACTTATGACGTTATGAATGCGAATAAGTTGATGGTTATGGAGTCGTCAATTAATGAGATTGAGAAGAATTTTTAATATTTAAGTGATGAGTATTATAAAAAAACCGGTTATTACCGAAAAGATGACAGATCAAGGCGAGCAGTATAATCGTTTTGCTTTTGTTGTAGATAGAAAGGCAAATAAGATTGAGATCAAGAAAGCTGTTGAGGATATGTATGATGTAGCTGTTGATTCAGTTAGAACAATGGTCTGTATAGGAAAGAAAAGAGTAAGAGGGACCAAGTCTGGTATGATTGTAGGTAAAACATCAACTTACAAAAAAGCTATTGTAACTTTAGCAGAAGGAGATTCTATAGATTTTTATAGTAATATTTAATTTAGAAGAAAATGGCATTAAAAAAATTTAGACCAATAACTCCAGGGCAAAGACATAAAGTTGCGCTTACTTTTGATGAGGTTACTACGTCAAAACCAGAGAAGAGTTTATTAGCAAAGAGAAAAAGATCAGGAGGGAGAAATGATACTGGTAAAATGACTATTGAGAATATTGGTGGTGGTCATAAAAAGAGATACAGAGTTATTGATTTTAAAAGAGATAAGTTTGGTGTCCCTGCAAAAGTAGCTACTATTGAATATGATCCAAATAGGACTGCGAATATTGCTTTACTGCATTATATTGATGGAGAGAAAAGATATATGATAGCTCCTGATGGGTTAAAGGTTGGAGCAGAAGTTATTTCTGCAGATAGTGCTCCAATTAATGTTGGAAATACCTTGCCTTTAGCTAATTTACCTTTGGGTACTATTGTTCATAATATTGAGTTAAGACCTGGTCAGGGAGCTATTTTAGTAAGAAGTGCTGGTTCGTATGCTCAGTTAATGGCCAAAGATGGGAAGTATGCTGTTATTAAATTAGCCTCAGGTGAGATAAGAAAAATATTAATGACTTGCTTAGCAACTATTGGTTCAGTTTCTAATCCTCAACATCAATTACAAGTATCTGGTAAAGCAGGTAGAAGCAGGTGGAAGGGTAGAAGACCTAACGTAAGAGCAACTATTAAGAATCCTGTTGATCATCCAATGGGTGGTGGTGAAGGAAAACATTCTGGAGGTTTGCCAAGAAATAAGAATGGTGTTCCTGCTAAAGGGTTTAAAACAAGAGATAAAAAGAAGAATTCGGATAAGTATATAATTGAGAGAAGAAAAAAGAAATAACTTATGGCTAGATCATTAAAAAAAGGACCTTTTATTCATTATAAGTTGCAAAGAAAAATTGATGCAATGAATGAGTCTGGGAAGAATTCAGTAATTAAGACTTGGTCAAGAGCATCAATGATATCACCTGATTTCGTTGGTAAAACTTTTGCAGTTCATAATGGGAAACAGTTTATACCAGTATTTGTTACTGAGAATATGGTGGGTCATAAGTTAGGTGAGTTTTCTCCAACTAGGAATTATAGAGGTCATGGGGCTAATAGAAAAAAATAAGTAAATGGGAGCTAGAAAAAGAATAAAAGCAGAGGCAATGAAGGCGGCTAAAAAGAAGATTGCTTTCGCAAAATTAAATAATTGTCCTACTTCGCCACGAAAAATGAGGTTGATAGCTGATTTAATTAGAGGAATGGATGCTGATAAAGCACTCGCAGAATTAAAACTAAATCCAAAAGAAGCTTCAGGAAGAATGGAAAAGCTTTTGCTTTCTGCTTTATCAAACTGGGAGACTAAAAATGAAGGAAAAAGAATGGATGAAGCAAATCTTTATGTTTCTGAGGTAAGGGTTGATGGGGGAAGAATGCTTAAAAGAATCCAGCCAGCACCACAAGGGAGAGCGCACAGAATTAGGAAAAGATCAAATCATGTTACTTTAGTGGTTGATAGTAGAAATAAAGACGTAAAATAATAATATGGGACAAAAGACAAACCCTATTGGGAACAGATTAGGAATCATCAGAGGTTGGGAATCTAATTGGTATGGTGGTAAAGATTTTGGGGATAAATTAACTGAAGATGCTAAAATAAGGAAGTATCTAAAAGTCAGACTTTCAAAAGGTAGTGTGTCAAAGATTGCTATTGAAAGAACGTTAAAGTTAGTTACGATTACTATACATACCGCTCGTCCGGGTATTATTATAGGTAAAGGAGGACAAGAAGTAGAGACACTCAAAGAAGAAATTAAGAAGATTACTAGTAAAGATATTCAAATAAATATTTTTGAAGTAAAAAGGCCTGAGCTTGAAGCTACTTTAGTTGCCGAGAGTATTGCAAGACAGATTGAAGGACGAGTTTCATACAAGAGAGCTGCTAAGATGGCTATTGCATCTACAATGAGGATGGGTGCTGAGGGGATTAAAATTCAGATTTCGGGAAGATTAAATGGAGCTGAGATGGCAAGGTCTGAAATGATGAAGGATGGACGAACTCCATTACATACTTTTAGAGCAGATATTGATTATTGTTTAGCAGAGGCATTAACACAATATGGATTGATTGGTGTTAAAGTATGGATATGTAGGGGGGAAGTTTATGGAAAGCGAGACTTAATGTTACATTTTAAATCTCCAAAGAAGCAAGGAGGAGGGAGACAAGCAGGAAATAATAGAAGAAAGTAATTAGAACTGTAGAAAAAGAATAATAATGTTACAACCAAAGAAAACAAAGTTCAGGAGGATGCAGAAGGGCAAAATGAAGGGTAATGCACAAAGAGGACATCTATTGTCCTTCGGATCTTATGGTATTAAAGCTCTTGAGGAAGTATGGATTACTGCTCGTCAGATCGAAGCAGCTCGTGTTGCTGTTACTAGATATATGAAAAGACAAGGTCAAGTTTGGATTAGAATCTTTCCAGACAAACCTATTACTAAGAAACCTGCAGAGGTAAGGATGGGTAAAGGTAAGGGTGCTCCAGAATATTGGGCTGCTACTGTCTCTCCAGGGAGAATGATTTTTGAGGTTGATGGGGTTGATTTTGAGACTGCAAAAGAGGCGTTAAGATTAGCTGCACAGAAATTACCAATTAAAACAAAGTTTGTAATCAGAAGAGATCTACAAAAATAATATTAGATGAAAACACAAGTATTAACAGATATGCCAATAAATGAACTGAAAGACCTTTTAGATACTGAAAAGGAAAGGTTATTGAAAATGAAAATGAGTCATGCAGTATCTCCTTTAGAGAATCCTATGCAGATTAAGTTTGCTAGAAAAACTGTTGCTAGGGTAATGACTGAGCTTTCAAGAAGAAAAATCACATCAAAATAATATAAGATGCAAAGAAATTTAAGAAAAGAAAGAGTAGGTGTTGTTTCGAGTAGCAAGATGGAGAAATCCATTGTTGTTTCTATTGAAAGAAAGGTAAAGCATGATTTATATGGTAAATTTGTAAAGAAGACATCTAGGTTTATTGCTCATGATGAAGAAAATACTTGTAATGAGGGTGATATGGTAAGAATCATGGAAACAAGACCATTAAGTAAGAATAAGAACTGGAGATTGGTAGAAATAATAGAAAGAGCTAAGTAAGATGATACAACAAGAATCAAGAGTAAATGTGGCTGATAATAGTGGTGCTAAAGAGATACTTTGTATTAGAGTATTGGGTGGTACTAAGAAACGTTATGCATCTTTGGGAGATAAGATTGTAGGTACAGTAAAACATGCTATGCCTTCAGGAAACATTAAAAAAGGACAGGTTGTCAAGGCTGTTATAGTAAGAACTAGAAAAGAGGTAAGAAGACCAGATGGCTCTTATATTCGTTTTGGTGATAATGCATGTGTGATTATTGATGAGAATGGGCAAATGAAAGGAACTCGTGTATTTGGACCAGTTGCTAGAGAGTTACGAGATAATGATTTTATGAAAGTTGTTTCATTAGCACCAGAGGTTTTATAAATAAAGGAAAATGGCAAAGATTAAGATAAGAAAGAACGATATAGTAATAGTAAGTACTGGAAATTCTAAAGGAATTAAAGGAAAAGTGATTAAAGTTTTCCCAAAAGAAAATAAAGCAATGGTTGAGGGAGCTAACTTGGTTTCGAAGCATACAAAACCTAATGCTGCTAACCCTCAAGGAGGAATTATAAAGCAAGAGGCTAAGATTCATATTTCTAATCTTGTATTGATTGATCCTAAATCAGGAGAGCCAACTAAAGTAGGAAGAAGAAGAGATGAGAAAACCGGAAAATTAATCAGAATTTCTAAGAACACAGGAGAAGTAATTAAATAATGGAATATATACCAAGATTAAAGAAAAAGTACCAAGACGAGGTTATAAATAGTCTTAAGGGAAATTATAAGTCAGTAATGGAAGTGCCAAAACTAGTTAAGATTTGCCTTAACCAGGGTATTGGTAGTGCCGCATCTGATAAAAAACAAATTGAAGCTGCTCAGAATGAAATGACAATGATTGCTGGGCAAAAGGCCGTGTTAACTAAATCTACTAAGGATATTTCTAATTTCAAATTAAGAAAAGGAATGCCGGTTGGTGTTAGGGTAACTTTGAGAGGTGATAAGATGTATGAATTCTTAGATAGATTTGTTACTTCAACTTTGCCAAGAGTTCGTGATTTCTCTGGTATTTCACCAAAAGGATTTGATGGTAGAGGAAATTATACTATGGGTATTAAGGAGCAAATTGCTTTCCCAGAGATTAGTATTGATAAGATTAATAAGATAACAGGAATGGATATTACTTTTGTAACTAATACTGATGCAGATAAAGAAGCTTTGTTATTGCTTAAGGAATTAGGCATGCCATTTCAGATGAATAATGATCTTGAGAGAGAGAAAAAAGAGCAAATAGAAAAAGAGAAAAAAGAGCAAAGAAGAGAGGCTGAGGAACAAGCAAAATTAGAAGATTCTGGTGTAGAAAGCAGTGATGAAGTTTCGGGTGTAATTGAGGATCCAGGAACTGCTGAAGATGTAGTTGAGCAAGATAAAACTGTTAATAAAAATAAAGAAAATAATCAAGATTTATCAGAAGAAACTGATCAATCAGAAAGTTAAAATATATGGCAAAAGAATCTATGAAAGCTCGTGAGGTTAAAAGAGCAAAATGTGTTGCAAAATATGCTGATAAGAGAGCAGCTTTAAAAGCTGCAGGTGATTATGAAGGACTTCAGAAATTACCTAAAGATGCGTCTCCTATTAGAATGCATAATAGATGTAAACTTACAGGAAGACCAAAAGGATATATGAGACAGTTTGGTATTTCAAGAGTTAAATTTAGAGAAATGGCTAACTTTGGATTAATACCTGGAGTTAAAAAAGCAAGTTGGTAATAAAATAAAGAATAAGAAAAGATGTTTACAGACCCAATAGCAGATTATTTAACGAGAGTTAGAAATGCACAAATGGCAGGACATAAGGTACTTGATGTTCCAGCTTCAAATATGAAGAAAGCTATTACTGAGATTCTTCATGATAAAGGCTATATCTTAAATTATAAATTTGAAGATACAGCTAACAATCAAGGGAATATTAAGATTGCATTAAAATATAATACACAATCAAAGTTGCCAGCAATCAAGAAATTGATTAGAATTTCAAAGCCAGGTTTAAGAAAGTATGCTGATGCAACCACTTTACCAAGAGTAATAAATGGTTTAGGAATTGCTATTATATCAACTTCAAAAGGTGTAATTACTGATAAGGAAGCAAGAGATTTAAATGTTGGAGGTGAAGTTATTTGTCATGTTTATTAATAAGATAAAGAATTAGGAATAATGTCAAGAATAGGAAATAGTCCAATTATAATTACTGAAGGGGTTAGCGTAACTCAAGAAGGTGGTGTAATGACGGTAAAAGGAAAATTAGGGGAACTTACTCAGGATATTGATTCTTCAGTTACTGTTTCAATAGCTGATAATATCATTACCTTAACAAGAGAATCTGATGATAAAGAACACAGGTCTAAGCATGGTTTGTATAGAGCTCTAATTGCTAATATGATTGAGGGAGTTGTAAATGGGTTCTCAAAGAAGTTAGAATTTAGAGGAGTTGGTTATAGAGCTGCTGTTTCTGGAAATATTTTAGATATTTCAACAGGTTATTCTCATAATATTGTTTTTGAGATTCCTTCTGAATTAAAAGTAACTGCTGAATCAGAAAAAGGTAAGGCTCCAGTTGTAACCATAACAGGTTATGATAAACAATTAGTTGGAGCGTTCGCTGCACGAGTAAGAGCTGAAAGAAAGCCTGAGCCATACAAAGGAAAAGGTATCAGATATGTTGATGAATATGTTAGAAAGAAAGCAGGTAAAACAGCAGCTGCTTAAAATAAGATAATAATAAGATGATAAAAAAAGAATCTAGAAAAAAAGTAAGATACGCTATTAGAAAGAAAATTTCTGGTACTCCTGAGAGGCCAAGATTAGCTGTATTTAGATCTAATAAAGAGATTTATGCACAATTAATTGATGATGTATCTGGAAGTACTCTTGCGCATGCTTCTTCTTCAGATGCGAAAGGAACAAAAAAAGAACAAGCTACGATAGTTGGAAAATTAATAGCTGATAATGCAAAGAAAGCAGGCATTGATACTGTTGTTTTTGATAGAGGTGGTTTTTTATATCATGGTAGAGTAAAAGCATTAGCTGAATCAGCTCGTGAAGCAGGATTAAAATTTTAAGAAAAAGATATGTTAAAATTAGCACAAAATAAAAGAGTTAGGGTATCTGCAGATATCGAGTTGAAAGATAGATTAGTAGGAGTGCAGAGAGTTGTGAAAGTGACTAAAGGAGGTAGAGCCTTTGGATTCTCAGCTATTGTAGTAGTTGGCGATGAAAAGAGTATTGTAGGTATAGGGTTAGGGAAATCAAAAGATGTCTCTACAGCAATTCAGAAAGCTATTGAATCAGCTAAGAAAAATCTAGTAAAAATTCCTATTTATAAAGGAACAATTCCTCATGAACAAGCATCTAAATTTAAAGGTTCTTCAGTTTTGATTAAGCCTGCATCACATGGTACAGGTGTGAAGGCTGGTGGTGCAATGCGTGCTGTATTGGAGAGTGCTGGCGTAAAGGATGTATTAGCAAAATCTAAAGGTTCTTCAAACCCTCATAATTTAGTAAAAGCTACATTAAAAGCTTTGTTAGAACTAAGAGATTCTAGAACTGTTGCAATGCAAAGAGGTATTACAATGGATAAAGTATTTAACGGATAATATAATCATAATGAATAAGATTAAAATTAAACAAATTAGAAGCAGAATAGGAAGACCTAAAGATCAGAAAAGAACTTTAGATGCTTTAGGTTTGAGAAAAATGAATGCAGTAGTTGAACATAATGCAACTCCACAGATCTTAGGTATGGTTAAGAAAATATCACATTTAATAACTGTAGTAGAATAATAACAGATATGGAATTACATAATTTAAAACCTGCACAAGGTTCTGTAAAAAATAGAAAAAGAGTTGGAAGAGGAGAAGGCTCTAAGAAAGGAGGGACTTCAACTAGGGGGCATAAAGGCGCAAAATCTCGTTCAGGATATTCAAAGAAAATTGGTTTTGAGGGTGGTCAACAACCTTTACAAAGAAGAGTGCCTAAGTTTGGATTTACTAATCCTAACAGAGTTGAGTATAATGGTGTAAATCTTGACACCCTACAAGCTTTGGTTGATTCAAAGAAACTTAAAGAAACTATTGGAAAACAAGATTTAATGGACAATGGGCTTGTGCAGAAGAACGATTTAGTGAAAATTTTAGGTAGAGGTGAACTTACGGCAAAGTTAACTATTACTGCTGATTCTTTTTCTGCTTCTGCAAAATCTGCTATTGAAAAAGCTGGTGGCACAGCAACGGTTATAGAAAAATAAGATGAAAAAATTAATAGAGACAATAAAGAATATCTGGGGGATTGAAGATCTGAGAAATCGGATTTTAGTTACATTAGGTATCTTAGCTATTTATAGATTAGGATCTTTTGTTGTAATTCCTGGTGTTGATCCTACTCAGCTTTCTGCTTTACAAGATCAAACTTCTGATGGTTTATTAGGATTGTTAAATATGTTTACTGGAGGAGCGTTCTCGCAAGCATCTATCTTTGCTTTAGGTATTATGCCGTATATTTCTGCATCAATTGTAGTACAGTTATTAGGAATGGCTATTCCTTACTTCCAGAAACTACAGAAAGAAGGAGAAAGTGGCCGAAGAAAAATCAATAATATTACAAGATATTTAACTATCTTAATAACAGGGGGTCAAGCTCCTGGTTATATAGCAAACTTAAAAGCAACTTTACCTGATTCTGCTTTCTTATTGCCTGCAGGAGGTTTCTGGGCGTCTTCAATTATTATTCTTGTTACAGGAACGATGTTTGTAATGTGGTTAGGAGAGAAAATAACAGACAGAGGAATTGGAAATGGTATTTCTTTATTGATTATGATTGGTATTATTGCAGGATTACCACAATCATTAATGCAAGAGTTTGTTGCTGCATTAGGATCTACAGGTGGAGGTTTAGTAATATTTATGGTAGAAATGCTAGCATTATTAATTGTGATTATGGTTTCAATACTATTAGTTCAAGGAACAAGAAGGATTCCTGTACAATATGCTAAAAGGGTTGTTGGTAACAAACAGTATGGAGGTGTTCGTCAGTTCATTCCATTAAAGGTAAATGCATCTGGAGTTATGCCAATTATTTTTGCACAAGCAATAATGTTTGTTCCGATTACTTTAGTAGGATTCTCTGATAATGAAAGTTTACAAGGAGTTGCTGCATTACTTACTGATTTTGGTGGTTTTTGGTATAACTTATTGTTCTTTATAATGATTGTGTTATTTACATATTTTTATACAGCTATTACGGTTAACCCGAACCAGATGGCTGATGATATGAAAAAAAATGGAGGATTTATTCCTGGTATTAAGCCAGGAAGAGCTACATCTGATTATTTAGATGCTGTTATGTCAAGAATTACATTGCCTGGGTCTTTATTTTTAGGATTTGTGGCAATTTTGCCAGCATTTGCAATGGCAGGAGGAGTTAATATGCAGTTTGCTCAGTTTTATGGAGGGACATCGCTGTTAATTTTAGTAGCTGTAGTGCTAGATACACTACAACAGATTGAGAGTCATTTATTAATGCGTCATTATGATGGATTGATGGACTCAGGTAGGATTAAAGGAAAGTCTTCTGGAAATAATATGATGTAATCATAAGTTAATTATGATATCTTATAAGACAGAGGCTGAGATTGATTTGATAAGAGAAAGTTCTTTACTTGTTGCAAAGACCCATGCTGAGATAGCAGGGCTGATAGAACCAGGAATAACTACATTAGCATTGGATAGAATTGCTGAAGAGTTTATTATGGATAATGGAGGGATGCCAGCTTTTAAAGGTTATAGTGGTTTTCCTAATACATTATGTATGTCACCAAATGATCAAGTAGTTCATGGCATACCAAATGATAGAGCTCTTGAAGATGGAGAGATTTTATCTGTAGATTGTGGAGTAGTAATGAATGGCTATTTTGGTGATTCTGCTTTTACTTATAAAGTTGGTGAGGTAGATGATAAAACCAAACAATTACTTAAAGTTACTAAAGAATCACTTTATAAAGGAATTGAAATGGCTGTTTCAGGAAATAGAATTGGTGATATTGGTTATGCAGTTCAAAAGCATGCTGAAAGTTTTGGATATGGAGTAGTTAGAGAATTAGTTGGACATGGATTAGGTAAGAACCTTCATGAATCGCCTGAAGTTCCTAATTACGGAGAGAAGGGAAGGGGAATAAAACTAAAAGAAGGATTAGTCATAGCAATTGAGCCAATGATTAATATGGGTACAAGAAATATTTTGCAGCATAATGATGGATGGACAATAACAACTATTGATAATAAACCATCTGCACATTTTGAACATACAATTGTTGTTCGAAAAGGGAAAGCAGAAATATTATCAAGCTTTGAAGAGATAGAAAAAAAGGTAAATGGCTAAACAAGCTAACATAGAATTGGATGGAACGATAACACAAGCATTATCAAATGCTATGTTTCGTGTTGAACTGGAGAATGGGCATGAGGTAGTAGCTCATATTTCTGGTAAGATGAGAAAATTCTATATTAAATTATTGCCAGGAGATAAGGTGAAAATGGAGATGTCACCTTATGATCTAACCAAAGGGAGAATAACGTATAGGTACTAATAAATATTTAAGAAAAATGAAAGTACGAGCATCAGTTAAAAAAAGGAGTGAAGATTGCAAGATCGTTAAAAGAAAAGGACGAGTCTATGTAATTAATAAGAAAAATCCAAGGTATAAACAAAGACAAGGTTAATAATGGCAAGAATTAAAGGTATTGATTTACCAAAAAATAAAAGAGGAGTTATTGGTTTAACTTATATTTATGGGATTGGACCATCTTTTGCAAAAGCAATTTTAGATGAATCTAAAGTTTCACATGAGAAGAAAATACAAGATTGGTCGGATGATGAAGCTAATGCGATTAGATCAATTATTGGTGATAAATATACTGTTGAGGGTGAGTTAAGAGCTGAAACAAAAATGAATATCAAAAGATTGATGGATATTGGATGTTACAGGGGTATTCGTCATAGAATGGGATTGCCTCTGAGAGGGCAGAAGACTAAAAATAATGCTAGAACTAGAAAAGGAAAAAGAAAAACAGTTGCTAATAAAAAAATAGCTTCTAAATAATTATTAAGTATGGCTAAAACAACGAAAAAAAATAAAGTAAGGGTTGAATCTGAAGGTCAAGCACACATTCAGGCAAGTTTCAATAATATTATTATTTCTCTTACAAATAAGAGTGGGCAAGTTATTTCTTGGTCATCTGCAGGTAAGATGGGATTTAGAGGTTCTAAAAAGAATACTCCTTATGCTGCGCAAATGGCTGCTGAGGATTGTTCAAAAACAGCAATTGAAAAAGGGTTAAAAAGAGTTAAGGTCTTTGTTAAGGGGCCTGGTCAAGGTAGGGAATCAGCTATCAGAACCATTCATAATTCTGGTATTATTGTTACTGAGATTGTAGATGTAACTCCATTACCACATAATGGATGTCGCCCACCTAAAAAGAGAAGAGTTTAATTAATTTATATTAAGAAAAAAAATGGCAAGATATACAGGTCCAACATCAAGAATTTCAAGAAGATTTGGAGAACCAATTTTTGGTCCCGATAAAGCGTTAGCTAAAAAGGCCTATGCTCCAGGACAGCATGGTAACCAAAGAAGAAGAGGTAAGCAGTCTGAATATGGAGTTCAATTAATGGAAAAACAAAAAGCTAAATTTACTTATGGTATTTTAGAAAAACAATTCTCAAATTTATTTAAAGAAGCATTAAGAAGAAAGGGAGTGACTGGTGAAAATCTATTAAGAATGTGTGAGATGCGTTTAGATAATGTTGTTTATAGACTAGGTATTGCTCCTACAAGAAGAGCTGCACGCCAGTTAGTTACACATAAACATATTACTGTAAATGGGGATAATGTAAATATCCCTTCTTATGCGTTAAAGATTGATGACATTGTTTCTGTTCGTGAACGTTCAAAATCATTAGAAGCAATTTCAAGTTCAATAGCTGTGAACATAAATCAAATGGAATGGTTAGAATTTAACTCAGAGACAAAAGTTGGTAAAGTTGTTGCTGCCCCAGAAAGAAATCAGATTCCTGAAAATATTAAGGAACAATTAATAGTAGAATTATATTCTAAATAAAAATAATTTAAAAAATAAATAAATATGCCAATCTTAGATTTTCAAAAGCCTGAAGAGGTTGTAATGATTAATGAAGAAGCTAACCAAGGAAACTTTGAGTTCCGCCCATTAGAACCTGGATACGGTTTAACAGTAGGTAATGCTTTAAGAAGAGTTTTATTGTCTTCATTAGAAGGCTATGCTATTACTTCAATCAAAATTTCTGGTGTTGAGCATGAATTTTCAACTATTAAAGGTGTTGTGCAAGATGTTACAGAAATCATCTTAAATCTTAAGCAAGTTAGATTTAAGCAGCAGATTGATTCTGTAGAAACAGAGACAACTACTTTAAAGGTTAGTAAAAGTAATAATATAACTGCGGGTGATATTGCAAGTAGTTTGTCAAATTTTCAAGTTTTAAACCCTGAACAATTAATTTGTAATCTTGATAAGAATGTTAATTTTGAGATGGAGTTTACAATTTCAAAGGGAAGAGGATATGTTCCTGCTGATGAACATGATGTTGAGGAAGAAGCTTCAATAGGTACAATAGCAATTGATTCTATTTTTACTCCAATAAGAAATGTAAATTATAATATTGAAGATTATAGAGTTGGACAAAAAACAGATTTTGAGAAATTAAATTTAAATATTACTACTGATGGATCAATTGATCCTAAACAAGCATTAACAGATGCTTCTAAGATACTGATTCAACATTTTATGTTATTCTCTGATGAGAAGATTAATTTAGAAGAAGAGATTGTTGATGAATTTGATGAAGATACTTTACATATGCGTCAATTATTAAAAACTGAGTTAACTGAATTTGGATTGTCAGTAAGAGCATTAAATTGCCTAAAAACAGCAGAAGTATTTACTTTAGGTGAATTAGTTTCTTTTAAGAAGGCTGATATGTTAAAATTCAGAAATTTTGGTAAGAAGTCATTGACAGAGTTAGAAGATTTAATAGAAGAAAAAGGATTGACTTTCGGTTTTGATACTGCAAAGTATAATTTAAATGATTAGAAGAAAATGAGACACGGAAAGAAATTTAACCACCTAAGTAGAAAATCTGCACATAGAAAATCTATGCTAGCAAATATGGCTTGTTCATTAATTGAGCATAAACGAATCAAAACGACACTTGCAAAAGCAAAAGCTTTAAGACAATATGTAGAACCTTTAATTACTAAATCTAAGAACGATACTACTCATTCAAGAAGAATAGTTTTTTCTTATTTAAAACAAAAAGAAGCGATTACTGAATTATTTGGCGATGTAGCTTCTAAAGTTGCTGAAAGAGCTGGAGGGTATACTAGGATACTTAAATTAAGTAATAGATTAGGTGATAATGCTCAGATGGCTTATATTGAGTTAGTAGATTATAATGAGGATTATACTACTAATAAGCCTAAACGTAAGAAGGCAAGAAGAGCTAAGAAGAAAAAGGTTGACCCTTTATCTACTAACCTTGAAGGAACAGATCCAATAGAGGATGCTGTTGAGAATAAGGAAGCGGTAGTTGAGGAAGTTTCTGAT
>CEWO01152857.1_pt1 | contig 17805 bp, 15 predicted proteins | sample 361561 | NCBI WGS metagenome assembly CEWO01 (sample SAMEA2623627, study PRJEB7988) | marine metagenome | isolation source: saline water (ENVO:00002010), including
ATTCTGCTCAATGTCATCGTGTGTTTCACCAGCGATTTAGGATTAGATACACAAGTCAAAATGGCCGTTGATGAAAACGGCGCATTACCTTGGGGCGACCTGCGACCTGAAATCGCAGGAGAAAGTAATCCAGATGATGGCGGTTATCGAATCGTCTTGCCTTTGTATGAGATGTCTGAGATTGGAATCAAAATCATGGCTCTCCTCACCTTCGCCGGTATGACTGCTTGTTTGTATCGATGGGGTGGTGTGCGCTCTGCAGCTCTTCTTTCGCTTTCCCCGGCGCTTATTTTTTCAGTTGGCCGAGGTTATGAAGAAGTGTATTTAGCAGCTTTTTGTGCTGTTGCATTGATTCTTTTTACTGGGCTATTATCCTCAAAAAACAGACCCTTGCAATCATTCCTTGGCGGGATATCTTTCATGATGATGCCTTATGCAAAAGGATTCTCAGATGGAACTGATGTGTTTGTTGGTGGCCTTGTATTGGCGGTATTGGTCACTGTTTGGAACGAAATGATTCGGCGAGGCGGGGAGAGAACCAAATGGATGTCGAAGCCCCATGTTGTCGGAATCGTTGTATCTGCAGTCGTAGCATTGTCCATGATTCTTCTCGGCATCCTTGGCTACAACAGCACACTGGCAATACTGGCTGAAAGCCCTGTTAGATACACGACTGCATTTGCCTTTTCACTCTTGGATGTCCTTGTCATCTTCACTTTATTTGGCATGGTTTTGTGGCCGTTTGTCGGCTCTATGCTCCATGGATTGGGTTCTGTCGAAGACTCAAAAGTTGCCATGATGGCCGGATATATCGCCGGTATCTTGACGGCAGTGGTGTTCTATGTCGCTGCTCTTTGGACGTATGAAGCGAATATATGGGGGGCTGATTGGCCAGGCATAATTTGGACCATGGGCAATAATGGGCGATATGCGACTTTACTGTTCATTCCCTTTGTTCTCCTCCTTCAACAACTGCGACACCATGTTGAAATTCCAACATACGATGCTCCGCTTGCAAAAGCCAAAGTCATGGGTTTGGTCGTTGTTCTCTTGTTACCACTCTCGCTTCTTGCAGCATTCCATGGACAAACCATGTGGACTGATGAAGCGGCAAGTGCAATGGAACTTGAAAGCGGTGATGAATTCCTCTTTGTTTCAGAAGACACATTGGGCATGCACTGGCTCTATACATTCTATGCTCCGCTTAATGCGGAGGAAAATGCGATTACCGGACATTGGAGATCGGTCGATTCGAACTGGGAGTCGGATTTGAACTCCTCTTTGTCGCAAGTAACAACACTCGTTGTTTCACCTGACGTAACGTTAACACCCAATGGGTGGATTGTTGAATCAAGTGGAGAAGTAGACCTTCTCAACGGTGGAGGCGAGTGGCGCGTGTTCACGCGCTCCTAACCTCAAGCGTTCTTGTCTGCTTGGACTTGGGTGCGCACTGCTTGAGCAGCGGACTTTGCACCTTGCATAGCCTTGCGCACACGGGTACCAGCAGCAGCGTTACCCTTGTCATGCTTGACAGCATCACTAAGAGCGGCAGTTAAATCATCAATCATCGTTTGAACCATAGCCTCGACGGACATAACCTGCTCGCTGAGTAATCGGCTTTTATTGATTTCTCCGGTAATACATGAAAATACGGTACTCGATTCGATGCATGCATCGCCAAACCCTTCCTTTTCTGTCAAAAGACAATTATGAGCACTACAAGACTGGGTTTTCAAGCGAGGGGTTGAAAACCCCACGGTTGGACGGTAGAACAAGGAGGAGTAAGACATGCGCTTCGGTGTTCGAGGAACTTTACCGGACCCAGACCCTGTTGCTACACAGGAATGGGTCGATTCAATCCTTGCTGTTCGCGACCAACTCGGCGATGAAGAAGCGCGACGTCTCTTGCTTTCTACCGTTGATGCTGCTCGCCATGCTGGCGTTGAAATCGATGTGGTCAATACTCCTTATCTCAATTCCATTCATCCTGAAAACCAAGGCACATATCCCGGCGATTTGGAAATGGAGGAACGCCTCCATGGTATCATCCGATGGAATGCGATGATGGTCGTCACACGTGGTAACAAAAACTTCGAAGGTATTGGAGGCCACATTTCGACCTATGCTTCAGCATCTCATGCTTGGGAGATTGGATTCAATCATTTCTTCCGAGGCAAAGATGGCGCTGGGCAAGGAGACCACCTCTATTGGCAAGGACATGCTTCTCCTGGTATTTACGCTCGTGCTTGGCTTGAAGGGCGTTTGACTCATGAACAAATGGAAGCGTTTCGTCAAGAAACTGGCGGCAAAGGTTTGTCTTCATATCCGCATCCAAGACTCATGCCAGATTTCTGGGAGTTCCCAACCGTCAGCATGGGGCTTGGTGCAATGACTGCCATTCACCAAGCTCGTTTCAACCGCTATCTCGAAGACCGAGGTTTAGTTTCAACTGCAAACTCCCGTGTATGGTATACTATGGGTGATGGTGAGTCCGATGAACCGGAATCATTGTCTCAACTTTCTCTTGCAGGGCGCGAGGGCCTAGATAATATTGTCATGACCATGAACTGTAATCTGCAACGACTTGATGGACCTGTTCGTGGTAATTCGAAGATCGTCCAAGAACTCGAAGGGAGATTTCGTGGTGCTGGGTGGAACGTCATCAAGGTTCTCTGGGGCACCAGTTGGGATGATTTGTTTGCCCGTGATTCTGCAGGACTTCTTGCTGCACGCCTTGATGAATTGGTCGACGGTGATGAACAGCGAATCATGACTGCTGAAGGGGCAACTATCCGCAAAGAATTGTTTAATTCAGAGGGATTGCAAGCCCTTGTTTCTCACTTAAGTGATGACGATTTAATCGATTTGTGTGCCGATGTTGGCGGTCATGATTTCGTCAAACTCCACGCGGCTTATGCCCAAGCTACCGCTCACAAAGGGCAACCAACCGTTGTATTGATGCGCACCATCAAAGGATTTGGGCTTGGCCCAGCCTTTGCAGGCCGGAACACAACACATCAAAAGAAGAAGGCGGGAATGGAAAGTATCCAATACATGCGCGACGATTTAGGGCTCGGTTTCTCGGATGAAGATTTGGAAAAGTACCCCTATGTTATGCCCGAAGATGTTCCGGAATTGGTTGCTTATGCCAAACAACGTCGTGCTGCTATGGATGGATTCATGCCAAGTCGTGTTGTGCCTAAATTTGATTTGACATTACCAGAAGAAGGAACATATGCTGAATTTGATGAAGGTACCAAAGGAAAAATGCAGGTCTCAACCACAATGGCCTTTGTTCGAATTCTACGCTCTTTGATGAAAGACAAGGAGTTTGGTAAGCGTATCGTCCCAATTATTCCTGATGAAGCGCGTACCTTTGGAATGGACCCGTTGTTTTCTGAATTTGGAATCTATCACCCCGAGGGTCAACTCTACAAGCCAGTTGACCACAAAGTTCTGATGAAATATAAGGAATCAGCAAAAGGCCAACTTTTGGAAGAAGGCATCAATGAAGCCGGTGCAACCTCTACGTTTATTGCCTCAGCTACTTCTTTTGCAACACACCATTATCCAACAATTCCTTTCTACATTTTCTATTCTATGTTCGGATTCCAGCGTGTGGCTGACCTCATATGGTCTGCAGCCGACCAGCGCGCTCGCGGCTTCCTAATGGGGGCTACTTCTGGCCGAACTACACTCAACGGTGAAGGTTTGCAACACCAAGATGGTCATTCACTCCTCATGGCACACACCAATCCGGCTGTCCGTGCCTGGGACCCAGCGTTTGCTTACGAATTGGCAACCATCATTCGCCATGGCATTGATGAAATGTATGGACAAGATAAGGATGTCATCCATTATATCGCCGTCTACAATGAGAATTATCCTATGCCACCAAAACCACAAGGTGTTGACCAAGGCATCATTCGCGGCATGTATTTACTGCGCAGTGCCCCAAAGGGCGACGGTCCAATCGTTCGCCTTATTGGCTCAGGTCCAATCATGGTGCAGGTGCTTGATGCTGTTGAAAAACTCGAAGCATATGGCGTTCGTTCCGAAATATATTCAGCCACCTCTTATGGGGAATTACGCCGAGAAGGTTTGGAATGCGACCGATGGAATCGCTTGCATCCGGCCAAAACTGCTAAGCAGCCATGGGTTGAACAAATGCTTGGGAATGCAGAGGTCCCGGTTGTTGCCGTCAGCGATAATATGGCTGCGGTTCCCGATATGATTCGCCAATGGGTCACAGGTCACTTCACCGTCTTAGGGACAGACGGTTTTGGGCGCTCAGATACTCGAGAAGCGCTTCGCAGATTCTTTGAAATCGATGGAGCAGCGGTTGCGCTTGCAGCGCTCTCCTCCCTTGTAAGAGATGGTTCAATTGAGGCCAAGGTCTATGAGAAAGCCGAGAAAGAATTCGGAATTTCTACTGAACGTAAGGACATCACTGAACTTTAAGGGTGAAAAAGTAATATTCAAAAGCAAAACCATACTCTCAATCAATATGGTTGGCGAAGTCTCTGAAGATGGAAAATGGATATGGGATGGAGAAAACTGGAACCCGAAGACTGACGAGGAACACACAACATCTCACCCAGAGAACACTGTCAATGAAGTTGAAACTCCAGAATCCCATGCAATACCTGTCGAAATTGAAGATACTTCTGCTCCGATGATGGGCGCTCTACCTCTGCCGGACTCGGTTCCAGCCCCGCTTCCAATGCCGGCCTTCGACCCCAATTTTCAAAACCAAATGATTGGTGAAACAGGGAGTAAAGCTCCAAAAATCCTGAGGATTTTATCTGGTTCAACGGGCATTTTGATGTCTGTGGTTATGATTTTATTTATTGTAGGATTTGTTCTCGGCGTAAATGCCGACAATATTTCCGGTTTCCAAGATGAAGGGACCTCCGCAGGAGATGACTTCGCCGATGCAATTGGCATCATACAGATTCTAACATATGTCTCTCTTCTCTTCATTGTCGGAATCATTACTGTTTCGGTTTTGACAATGATGAATAAGTCGGCATGGTGGGTACTACCTGCATCGATTATGCTTTTGATATTGCTCTTTGCAGGAACTGCTTTCTACATGGCGCAAGCTGCAAATGCGTATTATGACACATGTGACTCAGAAGTGTACTATAATTGCCCTACTCAGGACGAAACAATGTTTGATCAAGACGCCATGTTTTCAGGATTTTGTGGTATTGGTGGCCTTTTGATTGTAGGTATAATGTCCCTCATTATTCGTGCAAAATCTAGAAACTCTGAAGAAAAATATGTGTCACTTGCCATTCCGGAGGATGGAGAAGTACTCGGCTCCCAAATTGCTGAAAAAGACGATAAGAAAGTGAAAGTGGTCTTGGCGATCAGCGTCATCGTGATCATATTGGGCAGTCTCTTCGCATATGGTATTGGAAACGCTTTAATGAACCCTGTAATGGCAGATTCAGAAGATGATGCCTATTTTGTCTTTGATGTCCGTGATGCTTGGGATTCTTCAGACGGGCATGTCATGAGTGAAGATCCAGGTGATGCATTGGTCGTTGTTGATATGCTTCAAGGTAATTCAGAGAGGCACTGGGAATTCGTTTCAATAAAAATCGTCGCCGAAAGTGGAGAGGCCTATACTTGTGAGTGGTGGCAGTTAAGCCGAAATTCCGGTTGTGAATTTGATGAATTAGATGTTAACGAGGACGGTTACTGGGCCGTGGGTGAAAGTTTGATAATTTACGAAGACAGTCTCACCAACATATGCTCCGGCGATAATGGAGGCTGTGAAATAGCCGTAGAGGTCAATATTGGTAGTATGGATGGGAATTGGGAATACAATTCTGAGTGGTATTATGGGTATGCTGATGCTGCCGAATGAAATTGAATCTTGGACGTTCTCAGCATTGATGCACTCGATGAATAATTTGACTTTGTATTCAGATTGCAAATTATCCTCAAATGTGAATGGTATGGCATAGGGAACTGCTAAGAACACAGCCAATACACGTGAAGATGAGGGTGTTCAATTGAAACTACGGCTTCATCAATTTCTTTCGAAATGTGGGGAGTTCACATCAAAAAGTGATGTCAAACAAGCCATTTGGGATGGTGACATCACCGTCAATGATTCGGTTATCAAAAACATCGCCTATGAATTCAAACCTGCAAAGCGCACAGTAAAGTACCGTGGCAAAGAATTGTTTCTTCCCCAAAGTGATGTCTATTTTCTCCTCAACAAACCTGCGGGTTGTATTTGTTCTCGACTGAATTCACAAGAACTTGAACTCAACAAAGTATCGGTCTATGAACTGTTTCGGAATGCCGTGGAACCCACTGTTTACGAAACGCTCGTAACCGTTGGAAGGCTCGACGAAGACACAACTGGTTTGTTATTGGTGACAACCGATGGAAAATTGGTTCATTCAATAACTGACCCAAATAGGAAAATCAAGAAGACCTATCGCGTCGAAACTGAAGAGCCGATTACAGATGCTCAACTCGATTCAATTCGAAAAGGCGTGAATGTCTCTGTGGTCGAATACGGCTCGTTAGAAGAGTTTCAAACTCGCCCAGCAATCATCGACTTGGAAAGCCCATCGTGCGCTTTGCTGACAATCGATGAAGGCAAGAAGCGGCAAATACGCCGAATGTTCACAACACTTGGAAACCATGTGAGCCATTTACATCGTGTGTCCACCGAAGGATTGGTGCTGGAAGAATATGCGCTTGAGCCTGGCCAATATTGTTCAATTACTCGTGAAGACATCAATCGAGCACTGTTTTCGTGATGGGCGTCAACACTCAATTGGTCCGTTTCATATCCTCTGACCAAAATATGCCTAAGATGAATTTCGTAACATTAGAAGCCGTTTTCTTGAAGCCAACCGGTAACGGGGAGGTTGTTTTGACGTAAAACTGCAGCAGCTTCAGTTAACAAGGTTTGGCGGCGTTGAATGTCTTGCCTCTGTTCTGCAATAGCGGCGAGTTGAATGAGTGCATCCGAATGTCCTTCATGGTCATTCACCGTTTTAGCAAGGCGTAAACTCAATTCAAATTTCTCTTGGGCGTCCTCAAACTGCTGTCTATAAAGCAGGGTATTTCCAATGTTAAATTGGGCCATTCCTTCGCCTTGGCGGTCGCCAAGTTGCCGCATAATATCGAGTGATTCATTGAAGTAACGTTCTGCTTCAACAAATTGGTCTTGTTCTTCGAAAAAGACGCCTAAAAGGTTGAGAGTGTCGGATTGGCCGCGTAAATCTGAAAGTTTCTTTTTCATCTTCAATGCCATTTTGTACAAACGCTCAGCCTCGACGAAATCACCACGCTGTTTGGCTTGGTCAGCAAGTTGGATATTGGAGAATGCCTCGCCTCTCCGGTCACCAATTTGCCGCTTAATTGCGACGCTTTCATTGGTTAGGCGTTGGGCATCACTCATGTTTCCAAGGCGTTCAGCAACTGTGGAAAGATTCGCGAGAATGATTGCTTCACCTTCCAAATCCTTTTGCTTTCGTTTGATGATCAGGCATTGGCGATAGTGAAGTTGTGCCCCCTCATATTCTTTTTTCGATTCAAGAATGTTTCCAAGGCCGTTGAGAGCAATGGCGACACCGTTTTCATCGGCATGTGATTCTTTAATTTCGAGGGCTTGAGAAAACAAGTTTTGGGCTTGTTCGTATTCATTTCCACTAAGGGCGAGGTTTGCCATGGCTAAAATCACATCAGCCTCGCCATTTTTCTCGCCGAGTTCTAATTTCATTGCTTGCGCATCTTGGAAATTCACATAGGCACCAGGTACATCACCTTGATTCAAAGCAAGATATCCGATATTGAGGAGGGCGTCCGCCTCACCACTGCGATTTGATTCTTCGCGGAATGTCTTGAGCGCTCTTTGGTAATGCTCCATGGCCCCTTGATATCGTCCGGTCAAACGAGCTGCATTTCCAAGTTTCAAATCGGTTGAACCTTGAATTTTGATACCTTGAGAATTGAGTTTATCGCCTGCTTTCAGAAGGTTTTGAACATTGGACATCTGTTGATTCGATGGTTGTGAGTTTTGGACATTCCCCACAAAACCAATTTGTTCAAGGGCCAATACCATGGCTTTTGCCATATCCTCGGGACTGTTTTGTACAATTGTTTGCGAAGTAAGATTGCCCATAATGACACTGTCAACAATTTTTTGCTGAGTGTAGACATTTGCCCCTGACGCATGGTGCACTTCTGTACCGACCGGAACCCATTCCGAACCGGTCCATTCGGACTTCCCGTCTGGGCTCAGTTTCCGCTCCACCATGATTCCTACAAGAGGTGTTCAACTATCTAACTATTGTTTCAAATCGGCTTTTTCTCGATTAAAATCGAAAGTCGGATAAGTACTCTTAAATGATATATCAAGGCCATTAACCCTCATAGGGGGGCGCTTCAGCATGGTGAAAATAGCAATTTATGTCGACACCTCTGGTTCGATGAATGAACGAATTCAAGGTGAAATGAGTGAAGATTTCTCTGGAGAGACCAATTCTATTTTCGGCAAAATTCGACGAGGTCTCGGGCTCAAAGGAAAGGTCAAAAAGCAATTAGTTGCTAAAGCAATGTGGGAAAATCTTGTTCCGACATTCAAAGACCGTCAAACCAAAGTTTCGACCATTAACAGCAGAGGCCGTTCCAGAGTCCTTGCCCCTCTTGACTTTCGTAGCCATGAAGATTTATTGAAAATCCAGTTTCCAAAAGCCAATGGTGGGACATATCTTTGGAAATTCTTGGTCGAAGAAGCTGAAGAACTCGGCAAGGACAGTGTCGATTGGTTGTTTTTCTTAATCAGTGATGGAATGGACATGAGTTCCCCTCCGCCGTTCAATGGAGTACAGGGGTTCCAGCCGTGTATCGAGGCAATCAAAAAAATTGGTATTGATGTTGAGTTTCACATCATTGGTCTTGGATTGCCCGATTCATCGGTGAATGTATTTCGCCAAGTGAGTGGTGCAAGCGGGGGTTCATTCGTCAATATCGTTGAAGCAGGAGACGATGTCGAGCAAGCCGTCGAAGAAGTCGGCGGCGCCCTTGAAGAATCGCTCAACCCAATTGCTCGTATGGCAAGTCGGCAGAGAAGGCAACAAGAATATCTCGAGTCTCGACAGGAAGGGGACCTTGATATCACAACTGAAATCGCCCCTCCCGCTCCTGCTTACACAGGCTATACCTATGGCGACATGACGATTGAGGACACCAATCCTGAACAACTTTCTCAATGGCAGAACGACTTGCTTCGAATCCGAGGGGATGAGCAAATTGAGAATATTCAAGCCTACGAAAACTGGGTTTCGATGCGTTCTACTCCTTTGTTTTCAGATACGCCAGGAATCCCAATTGATTCATGGGCCCTATCTGCAGCCGATGTCTCACTTATTGCAAGCATGAAGATTGACAACCTCTTCACGTTCCTTTCCCAAATTCGAAGTTCAGATGTTCCTATTGAAAACCGTCGAATTATCGTTCGGGGTGAAAACATCTCCGAGACGCTCTTGGATACGCTTTCCAACTCTGGTGCAAGAGTGGTCATCTATCCAGAAGAACTTCCACCCCCTCCACCGCCTGAATTGGATGATGAAAAGTGGGAGCGAAATGAGTACGACTTCAATGACAACCCTACTCGTGAATGGGAAATCTATCCACATTTGGGAACAAGTAAGGCGCGATATTCAGTGGTCATCGACCCTCCAGTCTATCCCGCATATGTTGAGAAACTTTCTGAAGCCTTTAACAAAAAAGGGATGGTTGCAGAGTTGGAATCCAAATTACGCCCAATTCAACGCTCGTATGCAGAATTGATTTTCAAGCCTTCATGGAATCACTTCAATGACAAGTGGGTGCCTGATGATTGGCCATCGTTAGTTTCACTTGAGCCGCAAACAGTTGGTGAAGCATTTTGTGAATCACTTCGTATTGCTTACATTCAAGTGGTACATGAATGGCTCTTTTCTCGTGGGAATCGTCCGAAGTTCATCTTAATTCGGCTTTCCAATGAATCGAAAACACTCGGCTTACACAAACACCCTTGTTATTTGGAATTCCAAACGCTGTTGGCAGACATGTTCCATTATCAAAGCACAAATTTGCGGATCAAGGCACCGCGTGTTGAATATTGGTGAATATTTGAGCGTAAGAGTTCAAAAATTACCGGTAACCACATGTACTCCCTCTACCTGTAAAGCAACATGGGTTTCTTTGCAACGATAGGTCGCGGATGGAAAATGAGCAAATTAAGTATGTCAGTGGTTAAGAAAGACCCTGAATTGATTATTTACATGTTTATTTGTGGTATTTTGAGTATTTTGACGATGGCTGCAATGAGTATCCCGCAATATCTGGAACAGGGTTGGGCTGTTGATGCTGAAGGGCAAATGACTGGGGCATTCATGGCTTTCATCTTTGTAGGATACATGGTTCTTTCAATCATTGTAACGTTTTGGAACAGTGCCATTGTAGCAAATTCACATATCCGACTTACAGGTGGCGACCCGAGTTTTATGGACGGCGTGTCCGCTGCCATGAGTAAAATTCACATTATTATCCTCTGGGGAATCATAGCAGGGACGGTTGGTTTGTTGTTGAAACTCCTCAACCAAGCTGCAAGAGATCAGAAAGGAGGAGCTGCGATTGTTGCAATTATTCTTACCGCCATTGGAGCGGCTGTTTGGTGGATGATGACGTTCTTCATGATTCCACACATGATTATCGAAGACCAAGGTCTTGGAGACAGTCTCAAATCAAGTAAGAATATGTTTTTCAAAACCTGGGGTGAAAACATCACTTCTGGCCTTGGAATTGGTTTGATTGGAGGGTTTTTCGTTGTCCTCATCGCCATCGTTTCGTTAGGAATGATGGTTGCACTTGGCCCACTCTGGTACATCGGTTTGGGAATTGGCGTTGTCGGGATTTCTATTGCACTGGCATGGACCAATGCGGCTGAACAAGTCGCTGTTACTGCACTCTATCTTTATTCGAAGAACGGTGAGATGCCTGAAATTTACCAGAACTTCGGAATGAATCACTTCCACATGGACCCAACGGTCGCTTGACTCAATTCTCATTCGAAAACCTGAGTTTTTTTCAGTCAAATTCGGATTACGAAGGCTTCCAATCTTTGTAAGCGATTTGTGCAGGAACGACTTCCTCTTCGCCGTCATAATAGTCAATCATTCTTTCAGCAACCCATTGAAGCCATTCAAACGCTTGCTCGCTTTCCTGCTCTTTTCTGAAATTTTCAATAATCAACTTGTTCTTTTGCCATGCAGTAATCATGGAGAGAGAAAATTGTTTTCGAACAACATCGAAATCAAAATGCCCATCGTGAAGCGTAATTGCTATGCTTTCCCAAGTCAGCAATACGGTGAAAACTTTCGGATAATTTTCTCCATGAAACTCTTCCAATTCTTTGAATGATTTCAAGTCATCAGGTTGCATCCAGATCGAGATGCTTCCGTGTGAGAAATCTTTGTTTTGCCATAATTCAGACAGTTTCAATGAAGATGACGCTTTTCTGTCTTTCTTCATTTCCTTAATTGTAATCCAGCTGTAAATCGCTGCTCCAAAAATGGTTACCAGTCCTAAAACTTCAGCCCATTGAGATGCAGAATCCAAGTCCATTGACATAATTCTGTATACACGCAGTCCTTGAACACTTGCTCAAGGACACACCGAGCTCTGTGTTTTTGAGCAGTCTTTCATTCAGTTTTCTTTTGGTGCTTACTCGCCGATAAACTGTGTGAGCATTCTGTGAAAATGATGTACGCCTTGCTCTCGTGTCGGTGAATACCTTCCACGGTCATAGGCTTTTGACGCCATGCCTTTCTGCACTTCTTCAATCACCCACTGGTCTTGATGTTCAACGGTATCAAGCACTGAACCTGCGCCTTGATTGACAAGTTCTGCATCGCTGACATAGCCGCGGTAAAGCACTCTGCATTGCTTATGTGATACTGGAATCACTACGTTGACCGATAATCCCCACGGATAGAAGTTGAACATCATGTTCGGGAAGAGCCACAGATAGTACGCAGCGATATCTAGGCCTTCATCTGGATGGCCTGCTGGTAAATCGAACTTAACATCGCCATCCATTGCCTTGCCGATTTGTAACACTCCGCCGTCAAAGGTCTCGGTAATGTAGCCTGAATAATCGAGTGCTTGGTTGAGTTCAGGGTGAACGTAAGGAATATGAAAGCCTTCCAAGAAATTGTCAACATACAACAACCAATTCGCTTCTACGCTGTGGTCTCGGTCTCGGTCTGTATCGTGGGAGTATGATTCTGGTTTGAGGAACCCCAAGCGTTGCTCAAGCATATCCCAGGGCAAATCTATTCCCTCGCCTTGTGCAGTGAAAAACATCCCCATCCATTGTTTGAGAGGAAATTGTTTGAGGTTGTCTTCTTCACTTGGAAAGCCTATGGCTTGTTCAAATTCTGGCATATGACGAAAGGTTCCGTCAAGGTCGAATGTGCGTCCATGATAGCGGCATTGAAGCGTCTTCTTCGAGCATGGCTCCAGTGCTAATCGCATTCCTCGATGGGTACAAACATTGGAAACGCAATTTGTTTTTTGGCCTTTCATCAAAACCATTGATTCGCCATTGATGGCTTCGATATGCTCGAGCGGTTGAATTGAATTGCTCTCCAATTCAGACTGATGTGCAGCAAATTGCCATCCTGTAAACACGCTCGTAAGTCGCTCAAATTCTTGTGCCTCGGTGTAGAAGCGGGAGGGGAGTGTCCTCGCTCCCCGGATGTCTTCATCGATCAGCAACTCGGTCATAACCTCACACCCAAACATCGTTTTCAGCTGTCAAATCGCCTTCTTCCTCGCCGGTGTTTACGATACCCTGTGGCTCAACCAACATCACATGGCATTCTTCGATGGCGTATGGTTTGTGCATAACCCCTTTTGGTACAACATACATTTCACCTTCATTGAGCGTAACGGTTTCGTGTTCCATTTCTATGCCCATTGAACCTTTGACGACGATGAAAACTTCATCGGTATCCACATGATTGTGCCAGACAAATTCACCTCGGATTTTGACCAGTTTGAACTGATAATCGTTCATTTCTGCTACGACGCGTGGCGACCAGTGGTCTGAAAACTTGGTTAATTTTTCATCGATGTTGATTTTCGCCATAACCAAAGGTTAGTGTGGCTCTTATTTTGGCTTAACTCAAGGTTCAGTGGTTGGGTCCCATCCTGAAACATAGTTTTCTTCCAACGCGATAATGGCATCCATTTCACTTGAAATGTCAATGTTGAGTGAAGCGATATTCTCAACGATGTGTGATGGGTTACTCGACTTTGGAATCGTGATACAACCTTGGTCATAACAGAATTTGATGGCGACTTGAGCAGGTGTGCAATTAAGTCGTTGAGCGATTTCTCCAAGTGTTGGGTCAGTGACTTTTTTGCCCCGAGCGAGGGGTGAGTACGCCATCAATTTAGCACCTGCATCCTCTGTTGCTTGCTTAAGGTGAGGGCGTTGGAGCCAAGGATTGTATTCGACTTGATTCACACTTGGCATATAGTCGGCATACTTCTTCATCGCATCCAAATGGGCCACACCATAGTTCGAAACGCCGATTGATTTGACCCATCCTTGTTCAAGGCAGTGCTCCATTGCTTTCCAAACCGGGGCGCGATGCTCAGGGTCAACAGGTGGCGCATGAACGAGATAGAGGTCGATGTAATCTGTATCCAAGAGTTCGAGTGATTTCTTGCATTGTTCAATGGTTTCCTCATACCCAACAGCATCTCCACGTCGAAGTTTTGTCGTGATGAAAACTGAAGAACGTTCGATACCCGTTTCTTTGAGCGCTCGGCCTACATCACGCTCATTCTGATACATACTCGCCGTATCGATGTGCGAGTAGCCCGCCTTGAGAGCGGCCAATACAGAGGATTTGCATTCACCATCATCAGCCATCAAAAAGACGCCAAGACCAAATTGTGGGATTTCTGTAGGATAGGCTTCTTCGCCTTTTTGTGTTCGATGGCTGATACGCATGTACCACGCAGAAGGCGGAGATTGATGAATGCGCCGTTGAATCTTGAGTTTCTTCATTTATCGCGCTTAAACTTATTTTGTTGTTCACCAACCGTGCCGCATGGATGTGGCATTGGTCTTACTCAGTCTCGGTGCTACATTTTTGGCAGCAGCCCTGACCGTTCCAGCAGGGTTTGGTTTAGCGACCATGATTACTCCGGTCGTCTTTCTTTGGCTTGAACCACACGAAGCAGTAGCTGTTGTTGCCATTGTCCACGGCTCACATAATGCATGGAAACTCAAGGTTCTTCGAGAGAGTGTCGATTATTCAGCAGTCCGTCGTTTTGGGTGGGCTATGGTCGTTGGTGCCCTTCTTGGAGCAGCGCTCAACACGGTGGTTGAAGCAGAACCGTTGCTACTACTGGTGGGTATTGCCCTCATTCTTCTCCCCCTATTATCGGTCACCGAACATTGGACCAACTTCCGCCTTCCTGAAGCCGAAGACCGTATTGGAGGATTCGGTTCAGGTTTCTTTGGTGGCCTTACTGGCCATCAAGGGGCTTTACGAGCAATGTTTTTGCAAAAACGTTTACCTGACAAAGCAGAATATGCGGCGACGGCCGCTGTCTTGGCATTGGTCGTAGACCTCACCAGAATCCCAGTCTATGTCGCTCTAGGGGGCTGGCAGATACTCGATGCTGGCGCACTTATTGTAGGTCTTGTTTTTGCAGCAATCCTTGGAGTCCAACTCGGCAAGAAGTGGTTAAAGAAATGGAAATCCGAACGCATTCGAAACGGAATCCTCGTTGCCATTGTCGCAAGCGGTTTGCTCTATGTTCGTGAAGCGCTGATAGCCCTCGAATACCTTTAACGAACCCCAGCCGTATTTGTCTTTAGAGGTTCAAGCTCTACATCTCCCTTCTTCGTGCATCAAAAAACCCGAGACGGAATTGTAGGATTCTATGAGCATGGGCTATGCATTCATTCAGCGATAGACGTTTAATCGCGATGCGGTTTCAATTTGACCATGCGAAAAACTTTCATGATTCGTAAGAAAAAGTAACCGGGGTCAAATCCGCCGAAACTTGCGTTCCCTGGTACTCGGTGATGTTCGGCATGGTTTCCTTCGCCCATCGTTAGCAGAGCGCTTGGAAGAAAGTTTCGAGCCTCTGTATTCGGGTCGTCTCGTGAACCAACTAAATGGGAAACGGAATTTATTGAATCTCCGATGTTGTAAAACAAAACCGTAATGACATACGCAAGGCCAATTCCAAGCCATCCAAATTCAATGTAAAACAGGTGAAAAGGCAAGAGGTGTGTGAGAGCTAGGAAGAAATTAACCGGCCGGCGGCTCATAAATTTCAACAAGGGGACATCCAAATCCTTTGGTAGGTTTTCTGGTAATTTTTTCCAGATGAAAGGGTCAATTATAGTACGGATAGGGCCCGCCAAGGCATATAATATTGCGATGAATGTGTTGCTCGTTGGGAGATACCATCCGCAGTGAGCATGCCAAAACCCGCCGAAATATGGGGAATGTGGGTCTTCGGCGGTGTCCGTGGTTTTGTGGTGAATTCGATGATTCAGTGCCCATTGAATAGGAGGGCCGGCTGGCGTACCTGCATAGACCAAAATATACTTGAGAACGGGATTCGATTGAAATGAATTGTGTGAAATCAATCGATGGGTTCCGAGTGAAACACCAAGGCCAATGAAGACATACCAGAACAGAAGAAAGGCGAAATTCATCGGTTTGCCAGCCCCAATTTTGCCCGCATTCGTTCAAGATGTGCATGGGCGTGTTCGACAAAGAAGCCGTGCATGAGGAAACGATAGGAAAGCCCAGTTGGGCCAACAAGAATCATCGGGAATCTGTTATGGGCAAGGTCAGCAAAATGGGCAGCACCAATTATTTCATCAATGCGCAAACCGACTGAATGGTCGAATTGAAACGAATTGATTGCGGCTTCATATTCCTTGGCTGTAAGCCAAAAGCAGAACGTCGTTTTGAATAATTCATGTGCTGTTTCAAAATCAAGGAATTGGGTCCATCGCTTTTGCGAAAGGGTGTATTGAATGTCGATTGGTTTCCAATTTGTCCATAGTAAATCCGCTTCGGAAATTGGCCAATTCTCACCTTTTATTTCACCAAGGTCTCGCATTGTCATCAATACACCTTGGTCATGGTGGACAAAGGTCTGGACCATCAAATCTTGAATGACTTTTGGATAAATGAGTACGGGTTCAACGCCTTCTTTTCCTGAATTGTCAATAACGAAATTCAACAGATTACTCTCGGTTTGGAAATGCCGTAGAATCAGAATGTTTGCTTCTGGGCGAACAAAATATTTCATGAAAAAGCAGATTTGCCATTGAAGAAATCTGTGTGCTCTCCATTGAATAGGTGAAAGGCGTTTGAGGTAATAGGTGAGGTGAAGTGTTATGCTGAGAAGAATTTTCAATGTCGGCAGTACAATTACGCGCAATGGGTTTTGAAGATCTTTGAGCCAGTATTCTTTGGCTTCGAAATCCAATGGTAGACTGTCATCTCCACTCAGTGCATCACTCAGTGTTGCCGGCATTCGTCCGTGGTTTTTTGCCAGCGCTTTCTCAAGACGGCGTTTGGCCCTACGCTCTTTACGGGATAATGTAGGTTCATTGGACGTCATATTCTATTTCCTCCAATTGTAATCGATACAGGCGAGCAACCACTTTTGCTGTTTTCACTATGCTTGAAATGGCTTCTTCATTGACACAAACGCTGTCAAGTGTTGCATAAAAGCGCTGCATATGCTCGCTGTCGTTATGGCCATGATAGGTCATAAATCGGGTCGAGTCTTCGGAAAGTCCTGTGAGTTCTTGAATCCGTTCAGCCCATGAGTGAGCCATTTTTTCTCCCAATCCTTCAATTATCCACATGGCACCGAGCAAGTCAATTGGATTAGGACGTGAAGAACGGTGCATAAGGAACCCATGTAAAGCCTCTGAACCAATATTTCGCTCCATTTTCAAAATATCTTCAAGTTTACCCCCTGATGCAACATAATCTTTCTCAAGCATCTCGTAATCTCGGTGCTCATCAACAGCATGGCTGATGATGGTCGAGCGTATTTCGGAATGATTACGGTCAAAACTGCTAGCAGTTCGGGTAATCCAACGCGAACCTTCGATAACTTGTTGGCGGATATTTCTCAAAAACACCTGATGGTCTTCAACGGTATAAGTGCCTAAATCAATGCGGCGCAAGAGCGGTACTTTGGACAAGTCTCGTTCAAAACCAAGCCAAACTCGAAGTAAATGTTGGAGACAAACTTGTGCATGGGGATTCAATACGACGCCTTCAGGTATGCTTTCTTCTGCTGGAGCGGTTTCTCCGCCTTCGATTGATATGTCACCATTATTCATTCTTCCACCACCGTGAGTTGGAGATAGGTCGTATTAAAACGTCCACTCTCGGGAACAAAACAGAGTACTCTGTCGCCGACATTCACCGTTACTTCATCGGTACGCAAAAATTCATCAAGCATTATGAAAAGAGATGCTGCACCGGTATTTCCACGTGAGTAAAGGTTTGTCCACCAACGCTCTTCGGGAATTCCAACACCGGCTGTATTGAGCATTTCAAGAATTTTATTTTTGAAGTGATGACTTGAGTAATGGCACAAAAAGTGGTCCACTTCGCTTGGTTTACTTACGCCTTCTTCGACCAATCGCAAATAGCCATCGACACCCATTCGCATGAGATTATCAAGTAAACGAACGTCTTGACGAAGGAGAAG
>CEWO01007446.1_pt1 | contig 17665 bp, 12 predicted proteins | sample 361561 | NCBI WGS metagenome assembly CEWO01 (sample SAMEA2623627, study PRJEB7988) | marine metagenome | isolation source: saline water (ENVO:00002010), including
AAAATCAAATTGGAAATTAGTGAAAGTAATGAAAGATGATATGGTTGGTATTTCACTTAAAAAAAGGCAGGGAATTTTTACAGGATATTTAGGCCACTCAGAAAAACATAATGAAAGTGTTGGAACCTTAATATGGAATAGACTTCATATTTCAGCCTTTTTTGGTTTGACAAGTTTTATCTTAGTATATCTAGTATGTATACCTTTAGGAATCATGAAAGCGCTAAAACATGGTTCAAAATTTGATACTTTTTCAAGCTTTATTGTGTTTTTAGGTTATTCAATACCTGCATATGCATTAGCTGCAATATTACTTTCAATGTTTGCCACTTCAAATGTTTTTGATACCCCAATTTTACCAAGTAGAGGTTGGCGACCTGAAGATTGGGAAAATTTAAGCTTGTTCGGGAAATGGATTGGTCAAATTAAACATGCCTTTCTTCCAATTATAGCTTATATGGTTGGTTCTTTTGCAACTCTAACAATATTAATGAAAAATTCTTTAATGGAAAACCTGAGTCAAGATTATGTGCGAACTGCTTTTGCTAAGGGTTTAACAGAAAAAAAAGTAATATTCTTCCATGCTGTAAGAAATTCACTAATTCCACTTGCTACAGGTATTGGTAATACAATCGGAATATTTTTGGCTGGATCTTATTTGATTGAAAAAATATTTGGAATAGATGGAATTGGACTATTAACATTTAAAGCAATAGGTACAAGAGATTATGGTATTATAATGGGTTTCCTTGTGATTGGTGTTTTAATTAGATTGTTTGGTAATTTAATTTCCGATTTATGTTATGCACTAATTGATCCAAGAATAAGGTTTAAATAATGAGTAATAATTTATCTGAATCAATTCTTCAAAAAAGAATTAAAAGATTTAAATCAATTAAAAGAGGATATTACTCTCTTATTGCAATTATATCTTTATACATATTATCACTATTATCACCAATATGGATTAATGATAAACCATTAATAATTCGTTATGCAAACAATCAATGTGATAGCGGTGAAAAATTTGAAGATATAAATAATAATGGAATTTGGGATTTAGAAGAACCATTTAATGATCAAGTAAAATATTTTTTCCCTGCTATTTGGGACTTGCTTGATTTTATTCCTGGTATTTCATATCCAATATATGAGTCAAAATATTTTAATCAGACTACAAATAAATTTGAAGTTGATTTTAGAAAATTAGATGAAACATGTGAAAATAATAATAATGGAAATTTTGTGATTATGCCTATTTATCCATATCATCCACATGAAGATTTAAAAGATGAACTTGATGAAATTTACGAAGATTTAAATAATAATGGTGAATATGATATTGGAGAGCCATTTACTGATGAAAATAATGATGAGAGCTGGACGCAAAACAATCCACCAACTAAACCTGATGGATTTGGTGGTCGCCACTTGTTGGGTACAGATAATACAGGGAGAGATGTATTTGCAAGAGTAATAGATGGATTTAAAGTCTCCATTACTTTTGCAGTTATTTGTACTTTTTTATCTTACTCTATTGGAATCATTATTGGAGGAACGCTTGGTTATTTTGGAGGTAAGGTAGATTTGTTTGGAGTAAGAATTATGGAAATATTTAGCGCTTTACCCTTCCTGTTTATTGTAATGATTCTATCTGGATTTATGCAGCCCAATCTATTTATTCTTGCATCAATTTTAGTTTTCCTGTCTGGTTGGATAGGTATTTCCTATTATATAAGAGGTGAATTTTATAGAGAAAAAGCAAAGGATTATGTCTCTGCAGCTGTATCTATGGGTGCATCTAATAATAGCGTAATGTTTAAACATATCCTACCCAATGCTTTAACTCCAGTGATTACATATGCCCCTTTTGCTATCATTGGTTACATTGGGACACTTAATATGTTAGATTTATTAGGTTATGGACTACAACCACCTGCTGCAAGTTGGGGTGAAATTTTAAAACAAGCTTTAGAAAATTTAGATAATTGGCATATGTTAATATTCCCAATTATAGCCATGACTATTACTCTTTTTATGATTACCTTTATTGGTGAAGCTATAAGAGAGGCCTTTGATCCTAAAGTTTATTCGAGATTAAGATAATGACTGAAAAATTAATAGAAGTTAAAAACTTAAAAACATATTTTTATACTGAAGCAGGAACTGTAAAAGCTGTGAATAATGTTTCCTTTAATATATATAAAGGAGAAGTCCTTGGAATCGTTGGAGAGTCTGGTTCAGGGAAATCTGTAACATCACTATCTATTAATCGTTTAATTCCAAATCCGCCAGGAAATATAGTAGATGGCCAAATTTTATACACCAAAAATTTTAAAATTAATGATAATTTAATTCTTGGCCAAAAATTTCCATATGATATTAAGCTTGATAAAGATATGAAAATAGGAGAAGAAAATTTTAAAAAAAATACATTGCTAATTACCAAAAATAGTATCATTGATTTAAATACTATACAAAAATTAAAAGCTTTAAAAATTGATAAATTAGAACTTCAGATTAATTTACTTGATTTATCTTATGATAATATGAGAAATATTCGAGGAAGAGATATTGCAATGATATTTCAAGAGCCTATGACTTCATTAAATCCAGTTTTAAAAATTGGTGTGCAAATGAATGAGGTTCTAATTAAACATGAAAATTTATCAGAGCATGAAGCTACAAAACGTAGTATTGAAATGCTAATAGCTGTAGGAATTCCTGAGCCAGAACAAAGAATAAATGAATATCCTCATCAATTTTCAGGCGGCATGAGACAAAGGGTAATGATTGCAATGGCACTGCAATGCAACCCTAGCTTATTGATTGCTGATGAACCAACTACTGCATTAGATGTAACAATTCAGGCTCAAATTTTAGATTTAATGATGGATTTAAAAGATAAAAGAAAAGAAGCAGCAATTTTACTGATCACACATGATTTAGCTGTAGTGGCAGAAACTTGTGATAGAATTATTGTAATGTATGGTGGGGAAATTCAAGAAATAGCGCCTGTAGATGAACTATTTAAAAATCCTTTACACCCATATACAAAAGCTTTAATGAAATCAATACCTCATTTAGATACTAAGGCTGAAAGATTATATGCGCTTAGAGGTATGGTCCCATCATTTATTGATATGGGAGATGAATGTAAATTCTGTAATCGTTTTGATCCACAAGATTGCGCCTGCAAAGGAACAAAATTAAGTTATAAACTTTTTGAAGCAGCACCTAATCACTTTGTTAGATGTAATAAGGATTTATTAAATGAGTAATCCAATTCTGAAAATTAAAAATCTTAATGTGGAATATCCACTTTTTGGAGGTATTCTTCAAAGAGAAGTTAGCTGTGTACACGCAGTTAAAAATTTATCGATTGATATTTATGAAGGTAAAACTGTAGGAATCGTTGGAGAGTCTGGTTCTGGAAAATCTACTCTCGGAAAGGCAATATTAAATATTCTAAATCTTACAGCTCCTGATGTGCGAATCACAGGAGAAGTCTTATTAAATGAAAATGGTAACTATATAGATATTATGTCTTTATCAAAAAAAGAATTGGTTGAATATAGACCAAAAATGCAAATGATATTTCAAGATCCTTTTTCGTCACTTAATCCAAGAATGATTGTTAAAGATATTATTAGGGAACCATTAGATATTCATACAACATTATCACAAAATGAAAAAGATGAGAAAGTAAGTTGGCTATTAAAAAAAGTAGGACTTTCAGTGGAACAAGAAATGAGATATCCGCATGAATTTTCAGGTGGACAAAGACAGAGAATTGGGATTGCACGCGCCTTAGCCACTGAACCAAAAATTATAATAGCAGATGAACCTGTATCTGCGCTAGATGTATCTATACAAGCGCAGGTTATTAATTTAATGATGGATCTACAAGAAGAATTTAATCTTACTATTTTATTTATAGCACATGATTTGTCAGTTGTAAAACATATTTCATCAAATATTGGGGTCATGTATCTTGGAAATTTAGTAGAATCTGGAGATTCAGAAACAATTTTTTCAAATCCTCAACATGACTATACAAAAAAATTACTTAAAGCTATACCTGTTCCAAATCCAAAAGATAGAGATAAAAGGAAAAAAGAAAGAATTAGTAATCAATAAGTTATAGTATATGTTTCTTTGATTTGATTTATAATAGATTCAATAATTTTATTAGAACCAGAAAATATGCGACATATTATATCTCCTTGTTTTACACTATCACCATTTTTTTTGAAAAATTTTATTCCAGCATTATTATCTAGCCTATCATTTGAAATAGTTAAAAAATTAATAATACTACCAATTTTTTTAGTGTCTATATATTTTAAATAACCTTCATCACTAGATTTAATATCTATACTATTTGTGTAATTAAAATTTATTTTTTTATAATCACCACCATGTTCAAAAATCATTTTACATAGTATTTCAAAAGCACTACCATCATTTATTACCTCTACCATCCTTTTTCTAGGATTATCCTGACCAGCCATAGTTAATGCTATTTCACCTAAATGAAATATAACATCCATTAAATCTTTTGGCCCATCACCTTTCAAACATTTAATAGATTCATAAACTTCACATAATAATCCTGCATAATTTCCAAGTGGTTGGTTCATATCAGTAGTTGCATACTTAACATCCACATCAAATTCTTTCCCAATTAAAGATAATAAATTGCCTAATTTCTTTGCTTCTTTTGAATCTGGAATAAATGCTCCATTGCCTGTTTTAATATCTAAAACTAAACCTTGAATACCTTCAGCAATTTTTTTACTCATTATACTTCCACATATTAATGGAAATGATGCAACCGTATTTGTCTGCCCACGTAAAGTGTAAATTTTTCGATCAGCTGGACATATTTCATCAGTTTGGCCTATAATTGAAATTCCAACATTTTTTACAATTTCTTGAAATCGGTTAGTAGACAATAACCCATTATATCCAGGAATTGATTCAAGTTTATCTAATGTCCCACCTGTATGCCCTAAATGTCTACCTACTATCATAGGAACATAACAATCACAGGCTGCTAAGATTGGACCTAATATAATAGATACTTTATCTCCAATTCCTCCGGTTGAATGTTTGTCTACTATATATCCATCAAGATTATTAAACTCAATTTTTGTACCAGAATTAATAATAGATGATGTATAGGCAATCGTTTCATCAATATTCATTCCATTATTGAAAACAGCTTTTAACCAAGAGGTCATTTCAACATCAGAAATTTTATTATCTAAATATGAATTAACAATATAATCAATATCAGAAGTATTATGATCCTTAGAATTTAATTTATCTTTTATTAAAGATTCAATTATAGACATAGACTATTAACCAAAAGGATAAGGTAATAAATCTTTTATACTATGTGTTTCATAATCTTCATCTTGACCATTTGAAACATAAATAGGAATATCGCCTAAATACTCATGAATAATCTGACGGCAAGGTCCACATGGTTTGGCTGATAATTTTGAAACAATAGCTATGGCTTTAAAACTGGTCACTCCTTGTGCTATAGCAGAATATATAGCGACACGCTCAGCACACATAGTGCTAGGATAGGCAGCAGATTCAATATTACAGCCCAAAAATACTTTATCATCATTAGACAATATAGCACAACCAACATAGAATTTGCTATATTTGGCTTGAGCATTATTCTGTGCATCTACGGCATGTTTAATTAAATCTTTGGCTAACATAATTATATTACAAAAAATTTATATTTAATAACCACATTTAGAGCTTATACCTTCATATGCGGCACAACAAGATTGAGAACAATATTTTCCATATGCTAAAGAAGATCGATCACTGCAATATGAAGTTCCACAAGTATAGCACCTTAAACTATAAGTACGCCAATTGCCATAAGCATCTTGACAGGTTTTTGGCTTTGAATAATTAGAAGAGGAACTTGATGAACTTGATTTGGAATTAGATTTAGAGCTGCTAGTTGCTGAATCATCAATGCTTCCCACTGCAAAAATTAAAAACATCATTAAACAAACTAATGAAAAACTATGTTTTATTATTTGATTCATTATAACTCTTCCACTTTATTTTAACTAATTATAATATAATAAAACTTATTTTACTATCTTTAATTCACGTAATTGTTTTGCTGTTTCTATGATTGCTTCTCTAATATTTCTAGGCTCCCAATTTAAAATATTATATGCATTATTTGAATGTAAAGTATATTTTTTTCCGAGTCTATCTAATGCTAATTTTGCCTCTTTGTCAAATAAAGAAAATATTCTGATAAATATGTTTGGAACGACATATTTTGGTGCTTTTGGAAAATCATTTTCTCTTAGAATTTTTGCTAATTCTGAATACCACATAGTATGAGATGATAAAAGAAATCTTTTACCTGCTGCATTTTGATTTAACATAGCCTCAATATGCATATCAGCTACATCTCTTACATCTACAAGATCTATTCCAAACTTAGGTATAAATGGCATAGAGCCATCTAATAATTTTCTAATTGCTAAATTTGATGTGCCCATATCATCTGATAACGAAGGGCCTATTACAACTACCGGATTAATCGCACACACCTCAATTTTATCAGATTCATCTAAACTATTTATATAATCCCATAAGAATTGTTCTGCTTTAGTTTTACTAATATTATAAGCATGCTTTTCATTATTTAAATCTGTCCAATCATTATCATCAAATTCGATTTCATCACTACCTGATCCTATAGCAGCAAATGAAGATGTCATCACAAAACGTTTAACTTTATGTTTGACTGCAGCTTTTAAACATCTTGTAATACCTCCCAAAGCTGGCCTGATTAAAGTATCTGGATCTTTAGGCATTCCAAAAAGTACTGGAGAAGCTAAGTGTAGAACATAATCACATCCACTAACAGCATCATTCCATCCATCATCTTTTAATAAATCTAGTTCACAAAATTCAATTCTATCATTACAATCAACTACTTTAGAAATACTATTTATAACTTCAGATTTTCTCTGCATATCTCGTAGTGAAGTTTTAACAGTAAAACCTTTTTTAATTAATTGTGATATAGTGTGTAAGGCAATATAACCTGTGCCACCACTTACAAAAACTTTTTCCATTATTGAATTTCCTTTAATTTGTTTACAAAATATAATCTCATTAAATATGCAATTATTCCTGCAATAATACATGAAATTGAAATTGAATACCAAGCCCAAGCCACATCTTCATAATCTAATACTACAATAAATAAATAAGTTAGTGAACATTGTAAAATAATTACTCGCGTAAAAGTTATTAATATCATTGGCCATGCAATGTTAATAGCTTGTAGTGCTCGACTTGAAACCATTGTAAGGCCAATAAACGGATAAGCAAAAGCCATATAATTATAATACTGAATTGTACTTTTTATAGCATTATCTTTCATGGCTAAATCTAAAGTGGAATTTGAAGGAAAAAATAAAGGAGCTACCTTATCTATAAACAATAAAGATAAAATAGAAAACAAACCACCAATTATCATCGCCCAAACAGTAGCGTATCTAATCATAGGTTTAATTAAATAATATTTTTTTGCACCATAAAACATGCCAATAATTGTAACCTGTGAACTAGCTAAAGATATTAATGCAAGAGTTGCAAAATTTTCAATTCGATTAGCCAAATTATATCCTGCCACATGAGAATCTTCTACCAAAATAGTATTCATAATAAATAATCCAAACGACATAATTAACATTGATATTGAGCTGGGAATACCTAACTTAAAAATTTTCTTCCATATTTTAAAATTAAGATTAAAATCTTGAAAATTTAAATTGCTATAAGTTATTTTTTTAATAAAAATAAAATATAAAAATATAAATATAACAACTATATGACTAATCATTGTAGCGTATGCTGCGCCACCAATTCCATAATGTTTAATGAAAAAAGGGTCTAAAATAATATTTAAAATTGTTCCTGTACCTAGAGCTACCATGGGGACTATTGACTCACCTTCACCAATTAATATACCTCTTAAAAAAATACTGAAAATCAAAAATACCGAACCGTAGGCCATGATATAAAAATATTCTAAAGCTAAACTGAGAACCTTAGGATTGGCACCTTGAAATTCTATTGCATCCGAACCAAACCAATAAGTAAAGAATATATTGATGATAGATACTAATACAGCAATTACTAAACTATTTTGTGCAGCTAGAGAAGTACTACTATGATTATTTTGACCTATATATTGAGCAATTACAGCTGTAGTCCCACTAGAAATGCCAAATGTAATACCCATTATAATAAAATAAAAAGGCATGACATAACCAAGAGCAGAAAGAGCAGAAGTACCATCTTCTCCTAACATACTACCTACAAAATAAGTATCAACTAATATATAAATAGAATTAACAAATAGACCAAACATCATAGGAATAGTTAATTTCCATAATGCAATTCTTGGATTAGCTATAAATGACTCTAATTTATTTTCTACGGCCATTATTGTATAAATTTTTCAAATCGTTTTAGATTTTTTTCTTGAAAAATATCATCTTTAATATCGCTATCAATTTCTAAATTATTAATTTCTAAAATTGTACGATGTTTATCCTGAATATTTGTAACATCAATTTTAGAAACCAAATGATAATCTTGTATTAAAATTTGTTCAAATATTTTTTTCTTTAATAAGTTACCCTCTTGATCATAAGAATCTTCTTTTTTAATTAATAAATGGTCTTTTGAAATCCAAGATATATGGCGGCTATATTCACTATCTTTATCTTTGCAAATTGATTCTAATATATATACAGAATTATCGCTACTTTCTAAAATATTATAATTAAAATCATCTAAATTACGAGACAGCATATCCTCAAAACTTAAATCAGAACCCATAAAAGAATCTGATTGATTGTTTGATGAAATACGTCTAACTTTTTTTAATTTTGGAATGAATAAACTTAATTTATCAGAATTTTTATTTTCAATTTTTAAAAATCCTATTCCTTTATCTCTTTTAGGAGTTTTAAAAAAAATAAGCATTTTTTCTCCATCATTTTTTGAGATAGAAATCATCTCCTTTGTTTTTTTTCGATCTTTTTTTAGATTCATAAGTATCATTGAAATTTCAGATTTAGAACTTTTAGGCTGGTTTTTATTATCTACCATTTTTGCTAATTGATATCCTGTAATTGATTCAGAAAAGATTAAATTAAATATTAAAAAAAATGAAATTGAAAAATATTTACACATTAAAATACTCCTATACTTTTTTAACTTTTAAAATTTGAATTAAGCCTGCAAGGACTGTTAGCGTTCCAAATGAAGTGGATATCATTGCAAATACCATTAAACCTCCCATGTGATTTAGAGGAATTAAAATAGAAAATAATAAAGCTATAAAACCCATATTTGATACCACATCTAAAAGTACAGGATAGCCTACATCTTGAGCAGTCTTTAAATTAATTTTATCAACATCTACATTATTAATTAAATTTCTACGATAATCTGATATATAATGAATTGAAAAATCAACGCCCACGCCAATAATCACAGCTGATAATAAAGCAGTCATATGATTTAAATCCACTCCAAAAATGCCCATTAATCCAAAATTTAATATGACTGCTGAAGCAAGCGGAACAATAGAAAGCATCCCCCATTTAATAGATCTAAAAAATAGTCCTGTTATAAATAATATAAGAATAATAGATAACAAAATACTAGTAATGGAAGATTCTACAATGATATTAACAAAATCATTAATAAAAACTGATAAACCCGAAATTTGAGTATTAGATTCTTCTGAATTAAAATTTTTATTAATATAATTTTCTGTTTCTTCAATTAATACTTGTATCTCAGCGGTAGATATAGTTTTAATCATAGCTGTAACTAAAAATTTATCTAAATAACTTAAATCTCGATCATAATTCGTGCCTAATAAAGAAATTAAATCATCTCTTATATTATTCGTACTAGGTGCTAAAAATTGATAGATTCCATCTAGAGTATTCTCATCAGGAATAAAATCAGACTCCGTATCCATATATGCTTTATGCGCATCTCCAAGTACATCAATAAATGAAAATGTCGTACTAATCTGATTATTTTCCTCTAAAAATTTTTGAAGATTATATACCTTTAAATAATTATCATAATCAGGGTAGCCATCAGAATCTGTAAATTCATTTTCTAATTTAATGGATAAGTTCATTGTGCCTGTGAAGTTTTCATCTATAAAAACTGTGCTTTCTCTAATAGGATTACCTTTTTTATAAAATTTAATTACATTAACCTCAACATTAACAAACCATATACCAATCATTGAAATAAATACCACAAATAATCCTCCAAATAAAACTATGCGTGGTTTTGAAGTGACCAATTGTCCTAAATAAGCAGTAAAACGCTCTAGTGAGCTTTCATTTGCAATGGCTCTAGAATTTAGTGCCCAATTCTTAAGTGAAATTAGAGAAGGTAGCATTGTACATGATAAAAATAAAGCCCACATTACTCCAAATGCTATTCCAAAAGAATAACCAACCATATATTCAAGTGGTGAAGCAATCATAGTTATAAATGCTGCTGATGTAGTTACTGAAGTTAAAAAGATAGGTTGAGTTAAGTTCCCCATTGTTGATTGTAGTGCTGTTTTTTTATCCTTGCTAATTCTTAATTCTCTAAAAAATCTAGAAACAATATGAACACCATCTGAATTGGCAATGGTTAATAAAATAATGGGCATGGATGTATTCATCATAGTAAAATCAAAATAATTACTACCTGTTAAATATCTCATCCAACCCATAAATCCAAGCATTGCTGAAAAAGAACTTAGAATAGTTAGAATAATAATAAATACAGCATAAAAACTACGAAGATTTAAAAATAAAATGATAAACATGATAATAATACCAATTAACATTAAAGTACTAACATCTTTTTTAATTAAGGCTGGTGTTTCGCCTGCTAAATATGGTTGTCCTGCAAAGTGAATATCATAATTACCTAAATGTTTATAAGCTAAATCCTTAACTTCAAATACAATATCAGAAAAACTAGAATCATCAATAGGCCTAATTGCAATATTTAAATAGTCATTATTACTGCTAATTAAGCGTTTTTTTTGTTCAGGATTATTATCTAAATAAGTACGAATATTATCTAATTTTTTTGTAGTAATTAAATCATTACTAAAAGTCCCAATAAAATTTTCATCCTGTAATAAGCCAATGTCTATTTCTATAGAATCACCATCAATTTTATTATATGTTGATAAAGATATAACCTTATCTACTTTATCTGGCATAATCTGTAAAATGGCATCAGTGAAAAATTGACTTTGAGCTACCGCCCATTTATCCTTTAATATATCATGACCAGGTTCACCAAATGCAACAAAAATAAATTCTGTTTGACCAAATTGCTCTTGAATATCATCCCAAATAAGTTTGGATTCCATATTCTGAGGAAAGGTTTTAACTAAATCATCATCAACCTTAAAATTTTTAAATCCCCAAAAAACAAATAATGTACAACAAATAGAAATTATTAAGGTTCTAATTGGATAATTAATAGATTGGTTGATTGAATTATTTTTTATTTTTGAAAACATTTATTTTATATAATTATTTCTGTTTAAAGTTAAACATTATTTCGTAATTTTTGCATGTAACAATTTATTAAAAATTTGGAGAAAAATTATGTTCCACAATATGAATGATTTTTTAGATTCAGTGAAATTAAAGAATCAAAATGAAACAGAATTTCATCAAGCAGTTCATGAAGTTATTGAATCAATTTGGGATTTTGTTTCAGATAATCCTCATTATCAGCATAATGCCATACTTGAAAGAATTACTGAGCCAGAAAGAGTTTTAATGTTTAGGGTCCCATGGACAGATGATAAAGGAAATATTCATGTTAATAAAGGGTTCAGAATTGAATTTAATTCTGCAATTGGACCATATAAAGGTGGATTAAGATTTCATCCTTCTGTGAATTTAAGTATTTTAAAATTTTTAGGATTTGAACAAGTATTTAAGAATAGTCTAACAACACTTCCTATGGGGGGCGGTAAAGGTGGAGCAGATTTTGATCCAAAAGGAAAGTCTGATGCGGAAGTAATGAGATTTTGTCAATCATTTATGACTGAGCTATGTAGACATATTGGGCAACATACTGATGTGCCAGCAGGAGATATCGGTGTTGGTGGAAGAGAAATAGGTTTTATGTTTGGACAATATAAAAGAATTAGAAATGAATTTACAGGGGTTTTAACAGGCAAAGGCTTAAACTGGGGAGGTAGCTTAATTAGACCCGAAGCAACAGGCTATGGTGCAGTCTACTTCGCTCAAGAAATGCTAAAAACTAAAAAACAAAGCTTTGAAGACAAAACTGTAGCTATATCTGGGTCAGGTAACGTTGCTCAATTTGCAGCTGAAAAAGTTATAGAACTTGGTGGCAAGGTTATTACACTTTCAGATTCATCTGGTACGATTTATGATGCTGATGGAATTAATACTGAAAAACTTGAATATGTAAAAAACTTAAAAAATAATAAAAGAGGCCGAATTCAAGAATATGCTAAAAAATTTAAGGCAGAATATTTTGAAGGTTCAAGACCTTGGGACCAAGTATGTGATGTAGCATTACCATGTGCTACTCAAAATGAAATTAATCTGGAAGATGCTCAAACATTAATTAACAATAATTGTATGTGTGTAGCTGAAGGTGCAAATATGCCGACTGAAACAGATGCTGTTCATGAATTTATTAAGAATAAAATTTTATTTGGACCTGGTAAAGCTGCAAATGCAGGCGGAGTAGCTGTTTCAGGTTTAGAAATGAGCCAAAATAGTATGAGACTTAATTGGGAAAGAGATGAAGTTGATCAAAAATTAAATCAAATCATGAAAAATATTCACGCTCAGTGTATTGAATATGGAACTGATGGGGATTTCGTGAATTATGTTAAGGGTGCTAATATCGCAGGATTTATAAAAGTAGCAGATGCCATGATTGATCAGGGAGTAGTCTAAACTGAACTTTTGAAAATAAATATATAATAAAAAAGCCCTGTAAATACAGGGCTTTTTTATTACTATAAACTAATTTTAATTATTTAATTAACATTAATTTTTGAGTTATTGAATAACCCTCTGTTTCTAATCTAACAAAATATGCTCCACTTGTTATATCAGAACCATCAATTAATTTTGAATAACTTCCGGCCCCATAATAACCTTCAGTGATATTCTTAACTAAATGCCCATTAATATCATATAGATCAATTGATATAGAGTTTGAAACAGATATTGAAAAATCAATTGATGTTGTTGGGTTAAATGGATTTGGATAGATGTTTTCAATAGAAATATCACCAGGAATATTAACCTCAGAATTTTCTAATGCGAAATCAACTACAGTAAAGCTAAACTGCATGCACATTAAATCATATGAATATTCATCAAACATATCTGGTCCTTGAAATTGAATATCAATGCCCAACCAATTCCCATTGCCATCAACTGCTAAATCAGAGTTATAGAATTCGCCAGGACCATCAGCGGTATCGCTAGGAGTAATCACAATATCTCCATCAATAAGCTCCCATGCTCCCATATCATGTAATCCATTACTGTACCATGTCCCATTTAAACTATTACAGATAACTTCATCATCAGTATTACATTCCATATCATAATTATCCCAATATGCTCCGGCATCTGTACATTCATACTCAGATAAACTATCATCTAGAGAGCATTCTTCGCCTCTACTCTCAGCCCAAGTCCCATTATCATAAAAATAAAGAAGCCCCATATCCATATCCATCATACCACCCCCCCACGTAGTATCGAGTGAATATGAATCCTCATAATTCTCGCAATCTTCTTCATTATCAATCTCGTCTATGTAAGTAATAATATAACAAATATTCATATAATAACCGTAAGGGTCTGAGAATGATAACCAAAGGCCACCATCCATTGCCAGACATTCTTCCTCAGTACTTGACATATCAAAATCAACAGCATAACAAGAATCAGCATCAAGCCATGCTCCGCCTTCTGCGATACAGGCATCCTCATCAAACATAAATGAAGGGTCAAGATTCTCAGACTCTATAAAACACATCCCTGATGTTAGTGAGGTATAAGACCCCGTGCAATCGCTATTCTCATAGAATCCCATATCTGATGATTCCATCGTTATACAACTAAAATCACTGCCTCCACACTCACCTGAACAATCAAAAATATTTTCATTACAATCACAAATTCCATCAGGACCTATATCCACATACTGACAATCACCCTCTTCACCAAAATTACAGGCTGTATCATCATCGCATATATTTGAAATAACAATAATAGTCCCTACCATACCATTTTGGGCATGACTACCTATACCGCAATCATAGTTATAAAATCCCGGAGTATTAAAAGTAACTGACCCCATGCTCGCTGGGTCTGCACCATTACCAACACTAATAGTAGATAAATAAAAATCTTCTGGATTATCCCATGGCTCTCCTGTAATATTATTGGTTGTACCATCTACATCATGAGTGCCTCCAACGTTAATCCATTCCACCGTGTCTCCCACATCAATAACTAAATCTTGTGGTGAAAAGTACATATTGCCCGCCTCAACAGTTTCATCTCGATTATTATCATTCTTAATTTTTTTATCAATAGTAGTAATGTTATCATTAATAGAATTTTCTATGTTAAAAGAAAATATTGAAGAAATTAAAAAAGATAAAATTAGTATAGTTCTTAGCATATTGGCTCCTTTGTTTATATGTCAAAATATATAAAATATTTGATAATTATATTAGTTCTTAATCCTGATTATATGTAATAATACCTTTACCTGAAGTGCCATCAATCATGCAATCAAGAGTTTTATTTAATTTGATTAATTTAACATAATCCGTTGACTCTTGAACTTTGAATCCATTTAATAAAGTCCAATTTAATTTTGTTTTTGTCTCTTTTTTATTTAAAGTAAAATAAGCAAGATGTAAACTCGTTAAATTTTGGAAGAAATGGCTCCCAAACGATGGATCAGGCTCTAAACCTTCAATCCCTAATTCTATAATAATTTTTGCATGATTAATCTGATTCCATGAAACAGGAACCCCTAACCACGGATCCGAAGAGCCCCAACGGCCTGGACCAATTAATAAATAAGGCTTATTAGGGCCTAGTTTTTTATTGTATTCTTCAATATGATAGGCTATTATTTTTGATTTAGATGTATCAAAATTATCAATATCAACATATACAATGTGCTCTACATTAGAAATGATTCCTTCACCTAAAACTAAGTTGCTATTACATAAAGTGTTTCGTTTATCAAATTTTTGATTGATTACAGAACGATTAAAAAAATTGATAGTCATAGGTTTAATTTGAAGTAGCGCAAATTCATCTATATCATCATCATTTAAATTAACAGCAAATTCAATTTCAATAGGGCACCCAAGTGCTGCTTCGCCATATTCTAAAAAGAATTTTAATATTTTAGCCAATTCAATTCTTTGATGTTTTAATAAACCAGAAAAAGTAATAACTCGAGGACCAGAATACTGAAGCGAATCTCTTAGGACATTATCATTAACATCTAATACAGATACAATATGCTTTAATTCACCATCTTGTTCAGCTTGCTCTAAATCATATAATGATAAATTATTAGCCTCACCGTCTATCATTGGATTAGAGCCATTATTTAAATCAAGTGCATAAAAAATATTTTGAGAATTTTCAAGCATCGTATCAGGTGAATAATACTGAGATAATATTTCTGGATAATATGGCGAAAACCTTAATGATTTTTTACCATCTGCTATTGTTTTACCTAAACCTAACGCCACAAATCCAACACCTTCTTTTCGCTCCATATGAGATACAGGATAATAATTATAGCTTTGTGCAACCCCGCTAAATGTTGGATAAAATCGATTGTTATGTTTTTTGCCAATCATTTCCATAATAATAATAGCCATTTTTTCTTCTTCATGATGCTGAATAAATTGAGATAATAAAGTTTTAGGTTCAGTAAAAAATGTAGAAGCATATACTCTTTTAATAGCTTCACAAACCTGACTTAATTTTTCTTTTCCAATTAATGATGAATTAGGTAACATAAAAGTTGAATACATACCAGCCAAAGGTTGATATTGAGAGTCTTCTAATAGACCAGAAGATCTCACAGCTAATGGAGTATCAATAGTTCTAAGAAAAGATTTCAATGATTTAATAATATCTCTGGATAAGCGTGCTTTTAAAAATTTTTCTATGATTAACTCATTATTTTTAGAATTTAAAGCAGTCTCCCATAAATTATTTTCATCCATAAAAATATCAAAATAATCAGTTGAAATCACAAAGCTTTTAGGTACTTTTAAATTAATATTAGGAAATTTATCAACAATATCTTGATCATAAATATTTTCATTTAAAAATGCTAATCCTCGTGCTTTTCCTCCTAAAGAGCCCTTCCCTATCCTAATAAAATTAGAATTATCAGAAACTGTATCCTTGAATTGTGCTAATTTAAATTTTTGTTTATTTATTTTTAAATTTTCTTTTAATAAAGAAATATGAAATTCTCTACGGTTTTCAATATTATCAAAATGAGAATTTTTTAATTTTCTAAATTCATTCGCTAATTGGAATTCACCTCTAACTGCTAACCAATTTGAAAAATGATTCCGTGATGCATGGTAAATTAAACTTTCAGAAGAAATTTTTTGAATTCCATTTAATAAATCATTAATATTCTTAGCTCTAATAGAATCTTTATCTTGTATATCAGTTTTAAATATAAAATCTCCAAAACCAAAATTTTTAATGATTGAATCTCTTAAATCATAATATAAAGTAGCAGAATTTTTATTTAATAAAATATCTGTAATATTTAATGCTTCTTCCTCAATTGACATATCATTTGTTTGTAAAATAATAGGTATCCCTTCATGATTGGATTGAACATATTCAGAAAATTGTAGACCAGCTTTTAAATCTTTTATGCCTGACTTAGGAAATTGAATATCAGAAACAACCCCTAATAAATTATTTTGATAAGTATCAAAATAAGACATAGCATCCTCATAATTTTGTGCTAATAAAATCTTAGGTCTTCTTCTTAAATGTAATAGCTTCTGACTATCATTTAGACTCTTATCAATTAATTCTTTTGTATGATAAACAATAATTTTATATAACATTGGTAAAATACTAGAATAATAGCGTGGAGTATCTTCAATAACGATAATTGATCTGACATCCCCTTTTAATGTGTCTCGATTAACATTTTTTTTATCTTCTATATATTTTATAATAGCTGGAAAAACATTAGAATTGCCAGACCAAATAAATATATTATCAATATTTTTTAAATCATCAGATGGTAATAAAGAAAGCTCAGATTCATCAAACGATAATAAAATAATAGGTTTATTTGGATATAATTTTTTTATTTTTTTTGATAAATCTATTGGATTCATATCTGAAATTCGAAGCATAATAATAATTAAATCAAAGGATCGTTTAGCAAGCATAGAAATAGCATCTCCTGCTGTTGATGCGTTCCATAATCTTGGAGCATAACTTAAATTCATACCAAT
>CEWO01075302.1_pt1 | contig 17637 bp, 16 predicted proteins | sample 361561 | NCBI WGS metagenome assembly CEWO01 (sample SAMEA2623627, study PRJEB7988) | marine metagenome | isolation source: saline water (ENVO:00002010), including
CTAGAACCAGAGTTTATCGTTTGTGATGAGCCTATTTCAGCTTTGGATGTTTCGGTTCAGGCACAGGTAATTAATTTACTGGGTGAGCTTAAAGAAACAATGGGGCTTACTATGTTGTTTATTGCCCACGACCTTTCTATGGTTCGATACGTTAGCGATCGAATGGCGGTTATGTATCTTGGCTCATTGATGGAAGTGGGGAAAGCCAATGAAGTGTACTTCGATCCCAAGCATCCTTACACAGAGGTACTTATTGGATCAAATCCAGAGCCTGACCCAAAAGTGGAAAGGAACCGGCCGTCGACGGCGATTCAGGGAGAGATTCCATCTCCAGTGAATGTGGCTCCAGGGTGCCGCTTTGCTAGCCGTTGTCCGAAAGTAATGGAGGTGTGTTTACAAACTACGCCCGAGCTTCTTCCTCTGAAAGACATCGATCGTAGCGTCGCTTGTCACCTTTACCTCTAACAAATAGGTAGTACATTTGTTGTGCAAGCAGTAATTGTGATCTGCTGTATTATTGCAATATGGTAAGAGTCGAGAGATTAACTAGTCAGAGTTATCAAGTTCCCGCACGATTTCGGTTAATCCTCTGAAATCTGTCTTGCCACTGCCCATTCGTGGGAATTCAGCAATTGTCACATATTTTTTAGGTAGAGCAAGATTAGGAATTTCTTCGCTAAGTTTTTTTACGATCGCTTGCTGATCGATGGCGGTATTTGTCACTGCTACGATTTTTGAGCCACGTTTTGCGTCTGGGAGTTCAACTACGCAGCACTCAATTTCTTCAGGGGTTACATTATTCAGACTTTCTTCGACCATAACTAAGGAGATCATTTCACCGCCAATTTTTATAAATCGTTTCAACCGGCCTTTGTGCCAAATATAACCATCCTCGTCCAGGTAGCCGAGGTCACCTGTATCGTACCATCCAGACTTAATCCTTAAGTGGGTTTCCTCGATGTCGTTCAGGTATCCCTGCATGACACCGTCCCCTTTCACCAATATTTTTCCAGTCTCTCCGGCAGAGCATTCTTCACCCGTATCGATATTTTCAATCTTAACTTCAGTTCCAGGAATTGGAATACCAATACTTCCAGGTCTGTTTGCATCTCTCGGATTAACCGATATCACCGGGGAGGTTTCTGTCGTGCCATATCCTTCAAAAATTTCAAGATTATGCTTTTCGCGGTAGAGTTCTCGCAGAGCCTCTGGACATTTATCTGCGCCAGAAACAGTTAGTTCCACGCTTTCAAAATCACCCGCCCTAGACTGTCGCGCATAACCTTCTAAAAATAATGGTGTGCCAACTAGTAGTGATGGCCTGTCGTCCTTAATTATTTTTGCAATTGTTTTAAATTCAAGTGGGTTCGAATAAGTTATCGAAGTCATACCTAAACATAATGGTGTCCAGAGGTTTATTGTTAGACCAAAGACATGAAAATAGGGTAATACAGCAAGCAGATTATCCATACCGTAGATGTTCATCATGCCTGAAAATGAATCTATATTAGATAATAAATTTTTTTGAGTTAGTTGTACTACTTTCGGGTCTTTCTCGCTGCCACTGGTAAATAGTACTACCGCTGGCTTGTTCAAGTCATGGGATCCAGAAACCCGTTTTAACCATGAAGTGGGCATCTTGGATTTAATCAATGCCAGTAATTGCTCCGGACGACTAAGATTTTCAAGAATATCTTCGATGAAAACCATATCTGGCAGTTCGGCACACCCAGTTTTTTCTAAAAGTGCGCGTGCCGTTATGATTTTTCTAAAATCACATTTCTGCTGTGCATAGAGGCAGTTTTTTTCTGCACCAGTTGAGTAGTTAATCATAACCGGCGTTTGATCAGCAAAGATTGCGCCCAGTATCGCTAAAGCACCACCTGCGGAGGTCGGAAGCATAATGCCGATTCTCCCCCGTTCAATCTGTCGGAAACGTCGGGCGAGAATTAGCGCCGCAATAAGTGCTCGAGAATAGGTGACATCCCGACCTGTAGTGCGATCTATGATCGCCAACTTATCGGGATTTGCACGTGCTGTATCTATAAATCTGTGTTGGAGCATGATTGCATATTCACATAAAACCCTTGCTTGGAACAAGCTTCAAGGGATGCTAGAGTAAATCGATCTATAGATAGGAATTCGGGAAAAACGTTATGACTTGCCATTTTCTGCCCCTTAAGTTATCCCATTTCATTTTAGTTACCACGCTAGTGCTGACCAGTATTGCTGATGCTCAGCAATCGGGAAGGCCCCCATTTCAACACTATTATGTGCAAGGTAATGTTCACATGTTCGAGCCAGCAAACACCAATGGCAATCCTGGGGCGTTGGTAGGCGACGACGGAATTCTGCTAATAGATTCTCATTTTGATTTTTCAGTTGAAGACTTGGTGGCATCATTAGGTGAAGTTAGTGATCAGGAAATAAATTTTGTAGTTAACACTCATGTGCATCCAGATCATATTGGTGGGAATAATAAACTGGCAGCCTATGGTGTAACTATTCTTGCTCACGACAGCGTTAGATTGCAAATGCTGGAAGACATTCGTATTCCAAGGCGGGGTGGCAGCTACATTCCTGCCCCTGACCCGGCTGCAAGACCGGTAATTACGTACAGTGAGGCAATAAGCTTTCATCTTAATGGGGAGGAGGTAAGAGTCTTTCTGGCTCCGCCGGCGCATACGGGTGGAGATAGCTTTGTTTATTTTATGGGGTCAGATGTCTTACATTTAGGTGATGTATTTCGTACTAATATGTATCCGATTATCGACAAACATAATGGTGGAAGTTTCCATGGCATGATCGAAGCAATGGGGCTCGCAATAGGCATGGCTGGCCCTAATACAAAAGTAATCCCTGGTCATGGTGCGGGACCAAGTGACAGAGAGGGCATGATTATTTATCAGCAACTTCTATTTACCATGCGCGATAGAGTAAAGGCATTAATAGAAGAAGGTATGTCAGTAGAAGACATTATTGCAGCAGAACCGATGGCAGATCATGATGAGCGCTATGGAGGCATCCCCAGTTGGACTTCTGTTGATGTCATTCCCATTATCTACGAAGAATTATTAGAGTGATAAGAAAATTCTTAGAATGAAGGGGGTAATTTTGATGGTTCTAATCAAAATATAATTACTGACTCAGAACTAAATGAAAATATTGAGAGTCAGCACAACTACCTTTTCTGTCTAGTGAAAACTTATCTCTAATGTAAGAAGGCAGTTCAATATCCATCTGTTCTAATGCATTCTAGTGAAAGGAAATAGTCTGGTATGATATTTTTTGGCAGATGCCACTGTGGTAACGTGAAATTTGAGGTAGAAAGCACTGAACATGCAGAAATTGAAAATTGCAATTGTTCAATTTGTATCATGTCAGGGTATTTGCACCTTATCGTTCCTAAAAGTCATTTTCGGCTCATAGCGGGGGAGTTGGAGTTAGCCACTTATACATTCAACAGTGGTATTGCGAAGCACTATTTTTGCAAAACTTGTGGCATCAAACCTTATTATATTCCTCGCTCAAATCCTGACGGTGTTGATGTAAACGTCAATTGTCTGGAAGAAGTACCTAGTAAAATGAAAATAACTGAGTTTGACGGTCAGAATTGGGAGCAAAATGCACACACGCTTGCACATAAAAGCAAGCCGTCGTAACTTTTCATTATCCCCATTCAGTATTTAATCTAGATGCTTAGTATTCTTCGGAAACATTTCAATACTATTTGGCTTGCACTAGTTGCCGTCTTACTACCGCTATTGCTCTTGTTTCCTGGCTGGCTTAATCAGGAATCAATTGCAAATTTTCTCAATAGCTTGGGAGCTATAGGGCTTTTGGTTTATCTGCTTTTATCATTGAGCAGAGCCTTTCTAATGATTCCCAGCACTCCTTTTGTGCTAGCTGGGGCTATCGCATTTCCTGAGATGCCGCTGGTGGTCTGGCTTATATCAGCTACAGGAGTTGTGGTCGGAGCCCTGCTAGTATACAGTTTCCCATCTTTTGGCAGCTACGATCGGTTTTTGGAAGAAAAATATCCAGATAAGATCTTGTTTCTCAAAGAAAAAATGCAAGGGAAATATGCCTTCTGGGTAATTGCGGGCTGGGCATTTTTCCCGCTCGTCCCTACTGATGCGGTGTGTTACGCAGCGGGACTGGCAAAAATAACCTATAAAAAGATGATTGTTCCTTTGCTGATTGGTCAATTACCGTTAGCAACTGTTTACATTTTTCTAGGGACTGAATTCGGTGAGTGGCTGAGAATATGACGGCAAGATTTAAGTTCAGTGATTCGATCAAGCTAATAAAAAATATTAAGACTACCGGGACAATTACCCCTAGCTCGAAAAATCTAGTTCGCCGGTTATTAGCGCCAATAGATTTTGCATCGGCACGCTGTATCGTAGAGCTCGGCCCGGGCAATGGTTGTGTCACGCAGTCTCTACTAAAGCGCATGTCTGAGGATTGTGTTCTTATATGCCTTGAAGTTAATAATGAGTTTGTTGCTGAGTTAAATCGTGTTGAAGATTCCCGCTTGCATGTTTATAACGCTTGCGCTTCATCCATTCGTGAAATACTTGATGAGTTAAATTTTGTTGAAGTTGACTATGTTGTTTCGAGCTTGCCTCTCTCACTTATTGATGACGATGTAGTCAAAAATATATTGGTTGAAGTTGATTCTAACTTGAAAAAAGGTGGAAGGTTTTTGCAGTATCAATATAGTTTAGCCAATTATAGTGATATGAAACCTGTCTTTCGTGACATTAAGCTTAAATTTACCTTTCGTAATATGCCCCCAGCATTTGTTTATGAGTGCATTAAGTAGTGTTACTTAATAATTAATTTGCTCCTTTTTTATTGGTTGCTGACTTTGTTTAGTCAGCGTAAACTCGTTGGTCCCTTTGGTTAAAGTTGCGGGGGACGAATCAACTCTTGGAGGTTAACATGTCGCTGCGAATCAATGATGTTGCACCAAATTTTACAGCGCAAACCACTCACGGTGAAATAGATTTTTATGAGTGGTTGGGCGAAAAATGGGGCGTTTTATTTTCTCATCCGAAGGATTTCACTCCAGTATGTACTACTGAGTTAGGTTACATGGCTGGGTTGGAAGAACAATTTGCAAAACGTAATTGTAAGGTAATAGGTTTAAGTATCGATCCAGTCGATAATCATAATGAGTGGGCAAAAGACATCGAAGAAACTCAAGGCCATGCAGTCAATTATCCGATGATTGGCGACAGTGATTTAGCGGTAGCAAAACTTTACAATATGCTGCCAGCAGATGAGCCGGGATCGTCGGAGGGAAGAACTGCTGCAACCAATGCAACTGTCCGATCAGTATTTATAGTAGACCCGAATAAGACCATTAAGTTAATGCTGACCTACCCGATGACAACAGGTAGGAATTTTGATGAGATTCTGCGTGTTCTAGATTCCATGCAACTTACAGCAAAACATAAAGTTGCAACGCCTGTTAATTGGCAACAAGGTGATGACGTTATTATAGTACCTACAGTATCTGATGAAGAGGCAAAGGACATGTTTCCTAATGGCTGGAATACTGTGAAGCCATATCTTCGAACTACCAAACAACCTTCTGAGTAAAAATCTAGGAAATTAAAGGTAGTGTCTGTAAAAGGCTGAAAAGTATCAGCCTTTTACTTTTGTGTGTTTGTTTAATCTACCAGGGGTATGCGATTGTCAGGGTCCGGTCTGAATATTAGGTAAGTAAGGTCTGTTTCTAATTCGCTGAACCAATGGGGGGTATGTCCTGGTATGACAATGACATCTCCGGGGACAACTCTTCTGCTAACCCCGTTCTCGATCTCAGCACCCCGCACCCAGTTCTCATTTTCTTGCTCTGCCTCTGTCATTTCTCCGCCTGTCACCAGAGTGGCATAGCCGCTAAGCATGTAATAAATTTCGGTAGTGTTTACCTGATGTAGATTGGAACCACCTGGAAATTCTTTGGGTCGAAAAACACCATAAACACCAACGCGGTAATCCCCAGTAACTTCTACAGAACGAATTGGTCGGTCACTTACTCGGTCGCGTGGCAGATTATCGATAAATTTAACGATGTCTTCAGCAGTTACGTCCGTAGCGATGGGTGGAATGGCTGGCGCAGGGGTTTGCGCTAACACATAAGTTGTTAAAGACATGATCGTCCCAAGACTAAGCATTGCTATAATGAGTGAGATTTTTTTCATTTTGAAAATTCCTCTATTTATTCTTGCTTAATGTATTAAATTTACCTCAAGTTGTTAAACGAGCCTTAAAGGTAGGTGCAAGCTTAGCAGCGAAGCTCGCTGCTAAGTTTTAATGCAATTTGAAGTAGCTAATCTTGGCTAGGGAGTTTGAAGGCAAGCATTTCAGGGCTATGCTCCCGATCGCCAATGGCGACTAGAATGTACTGTTCTCCTTCGTATAGATAACTAATCGGAGGGCTGGTCGTCCCTGCTTCAAGTTCGATTTCCCAAACAGTTTCACCAGTTTCTTTGTCATAGGCTCTAAACCAAGGTCCGCCGCTATTGGTAGCGATCTCGACGGGCATATCGAATGGAATACGACCGCCAGGGCGTTGGTTTGTAAACCCTTCACCCAAAAACAAGAGCGAACCGGTTAGCAAAGGAGTTGGGCGGCCCGGTACGCCAAGTTTCTCTAAGTCTAGATGCGCTATTGCAGGGTTATCAATAGGTCCGTCACCATTAGGTACCATCCAAACATGATCACCTGTATTCATATTGATGGCGGTAATCCGACCATAAGGCGGCTTAAATAGCGGTAAGCCGCGAGGCCCAGCGATCCAACGCCTTGAGCCTTTGGTATAGGCAAGATTGGTTTCATCAGGATCGCCCGGAAGAATATCCGCCACAAAAGGTGATGTAATAGAAGGAATATAGAGATAACCAGTTTGCGGATCAAAAGCTGCGCCTTGCACGTCGGCACCACCTTGCGAGCCTGGCAATTGAATAGTTCCCTGGGTGCCTGTATCCGACGAAATTGAAGGCGGGGTAAATACAGGCCCGGTTACATAGTTGCTAAATATTTCTAGCGCTTCAGCTCTTAATTCTGGGGTAAAGTCGATTAAGTTTTCTTCAGTCGCACCTTGTCGATCGAAAGCCGCAGGTTTTGTGGGGAAGGGCTGAGTTGGAGATGTCACTTCGCCTGGCACTTCAGATCGAGGCACTGGCCGTTCTTCAATTTCCCAAACTGGTTCGCCGGTTTCTCGATCAAAAACAAAAGCAAATGCTTGTTTGGTTAGTTGAGTGACAGCTTTGATTTCTCGACCATCGACGGTAATGTCCATTAAGATTGGTGCGGCTGGGGGATCGTAATCCCATAAGCCATGATGGACAGTTTGGTAATGCCAAATACGATCACCAGTTTCTACATCCACTGCGACAATGCTTTGGCTAAATAAATTATCACCAATGCGGTGGCCACCATACATGTCATTCGTAGAAGAAGAGATTGGCATATAAATCATGCCAAGTTCCTCATCGGCACTGAACAATGCCCACACTGGCGCATGTCCTGTGAATGACCAAGAACGATCTTGCCAGGTGTCGGTGCCAAACTGCCCTTCTTGCGGAATAGTATTAAATGTCCACAAATGCTCACCAGATCGCACATTGAAGGCATGGACATCGCCTCGGTAGGCTTCTTTGACATCGAAGGTGTCGGACATTGATTGACCGAGCACTATGACATCACGAACTACCATTGGCACCCCACCCCACCGATAGCGTTCGAACTCTGGAGGCATAAACTGTAAATCGACTCGACCTTCCTCGCCAAAGTTAGGATAAGGCTGTCCGGTTGCAGCATTCAAAGCTGTTAAATAAGTACCTCGTTGAACAATGATCCGTTCTTCATCGCCGTCGGACCAATAGGCAATGCCGCGAGTTGGAGCACCTGGCAGACCTTCTGCGCCTCCGGGAGGCTCTTGCACCCATATGGTTTCGCCAGTGCCAGGATCGAATGCTTCAACCAAGCCGACACCATTGGTCACGTAAGCGACTCCGTTTTTTACAACTGGAGCAGCGTTCCAAGTATTCGAGTATCGCTGTTGTGGATTCATTGTTACGTAATATTCGTCTAGAGCAGGGCGTCTCCAGACGATTTCTAAGTCATTAATATTATCAGCATGAATTTGGTCGAGTGGAGTATATTTCGTGCTGCCAATTTCAGCGCCGTAGGCATCCCAGTCGCCGGGCGTAGTTCCCTGTCCTACGGGTCGGTATTCCGTCTCAGTGGAGACATTGGCAGCAGAATCAGAACTGGAAGTGCTGGAATTCGATTGAGTGGCTTGCTGCTGGCTATCACATCCTACCAACAACAAGATTGCTACAAAGCTAGATATTTCGGCGATTTGGCGTGGCTTCATTATTATTGTTCCTGCTTTTTATTCCTGTCATTTTCCTGAATTAACACAAAAGCTAGTTCAACTAGGGATTCTACCTAAAAACGCGTCTTTAGAAACAAGAATAAACCAGATTTCTGGATTCCAATACAGGGCTAAGCTCTTGAAATAGCGGGTAGTTCAGCATAGGCTCTAAGCACTCCTGCCTAATCGGTTAATGGAGGTATCCAAAATTACCGAGATAAATGAGAAGTCGAAGGTTAAGAAAAATCGAAGATTTTTGAAAGCAAGTTATTAACTACTCGAGAGATGTTAGATAAGATCCTTGGTGCAGTTGGACATGAATTGACTCGCCTAAAATCAAATAATAAAAAATATAACCAGTTAATCTTCTTGTAAATGAGGCATAGCCAATGTCAATAAATTTTGAAACTACTAGACGAAAATTGTTGGCAGGTATTGGTGCCACTGCATTTCTTCCGTATTCGCATTTGTTAATGGCTGCAGAAAATAAAATGCGCGGCGCCTTAATGATATTGAGTACACCCTATACAGACCAAGACGAAGTTGACTATGAAGATTTAGCAAAGGAAGTAGCTTTTTGTGCACAGTGTGGTGTGCAGGGTTTGGTTTGGCCACAGAATTCAAGTGAGCAGCGCTACTTAAGCATGGAAGAACGCATAAAGGGCTTTGAAGTTTTGGCTGAAGCCAATCGCCACACCGGAATGGTTTTAGTATTTGGAGTTCAAGCGGAAGATACTGAAGGTATGCTTGAATATGCAAAGAAGGCTGAATCACTAAATCCCGATGGCATGATTGCGATTCCACCAACTACTGCAAATTCACTCGAAGATATTCGTAACTATTATCGAGCTCTTTGTGAAATCACCGACAAACCTATTTTTGTTCAAACCAGCGGCGGACCGGATATTGAACTCACTATCGATTTTCTAGTAGACCTGGCCCAAGAGTTGCCGCAATGTGGTTATATAAAAGAAGAATATGGGCGAGTTCATGAGCGCATGCTAGCGTTACAGCAATATCAGCCTGATCCGATTCGCAGCGTGTTTGGAGCAACATTGGGTAGGGGCTGGCTTTACGAAATGCGCATTGGTACCGATGGTGTGATGACAGGTGGAGCGATGTATGGAGATGTTTATGCAAAACTTTGGGAGTTGCATCAAGCAGGTGAAGAGGACGCGCTAAGAGATTGTTATTCCCGATTACTACTCATTCAGAACCTAGACAATTTAATACCTGGTGTTCGTCTTTATGTAATGCAGATGCGCGGTGTATTCAAGACTACGAAGTCTCGCCGCGGAAACTATAGCTTCTCACCGCAACAAATTTCAGAAATTAACTATCGTTTCGATGCGTTAAAACCTTATATAGTGACTTGATATCGCATAATAAGTTTAAATTTTAATTTGAGTTAATAATTTCATTATGTCTATAGCTACTATAGGAATTTATCGGTGAAAAATTGATCAAACACTTCGAATTAAAGACTTTATCAAATCGTCCACAAGTACAATTTAACGCATCGAAAGGGACTATTGGCCAAGAAGATCTGTCGATGAGTCAGCAAGTAATTAAAATTGAGTGAAATACATTAAGTCTCGGGCTTGATCAGCGCTGGCAATTGACCTGTTTAGCTTCTTTGAATTGTTATTGATGACCTCTACCAAGGAAGCATTATTTGGCGCAATTTCACCATCTGGAAGGTGAAGATTATTCTCGAAACCTACACGGCAGTTCCCGCCAAGTTCTATTACTCTTTGCATGCACAGAGATTCGGTCTTACCGAACGCGCAGAGCCACCAATTGCACTTATCTGGCATAGCATTAAGCAAAGGCTCTAAGTCATCGACATCTGACTGCTGGTTTTTAGTGTATCTACCCAATACCAATAAGATGGTGTGACGGTCTCCGGGAATTAACCCGCGCTGGCGGAAGGCCTTGAATTGATCTAAGTCATCCAAATCATAAAGAATATACTGAGGCGCTATATTTTCCCTGCTCATCCATTGGAAAAACTTAGCAGCCTCCTTCTCATGAGGTTCATCAGGACAAAATTCTCTAAGGGCTATCGATACTGCTTCTGGTTTAACTGCTTTTACTACTTCGATCTGTTCATCTGGTCGATACAGTCCAACAGCTTCAGTAGTTATCTGAATAATCAGGGAATCGCCGACGCGAGAACGAATTTCATTAATTGCTTCTTTATATAGCAAAGGGTCCAGGCTGTGCTTCTGATCCTTGTCGCGCACATGGAGATGAATCATGCAGGCGCCAGCTTGTAGACAGTGCTCAGCAGTGCTGGCCAGTTCTGCTGGTGTTATCGGAATGACAGAGTGCTCCGCTTTGGTTTTTCTAGCACCATTAGGTGCCACGGCGATCATTAGTGGGCTCAGTGCTGACATTAGTAGCTTACTTTTCCTCAATTCTTTCCTTATGTTACTTTTAGATGCAGAAAAAGCCTAGCCGCTAGCTGGGCGTCAGATTATTTTCTTGTGTGCAAAGTCGTAAAGGTAAAACGTATTTAAATTACATACTAACCCTGGTTGTCCACTTGCTCGGCATAGTTAGTAATATGCTGCTAGTAAAAACACTTTTTGTTACGATGCTAGCGGTTAAAGGAGAAAATGGTAGCGCCCAAAAATCGAGATGTTGAACCGAGGTTTCTTGTAAACCTTGCCTGAATCAAAGTTTATAGAGGATTTGTTTGATTTATGCCAAACGATCATGACCAAGATCACACGGAACCACCTTCTGATATTGTTTTAAAGGTCAAAGCACTGGAAAGTTTGTTAGTTGAAAAAGGACTGGTGAACGCGGCAGCGCTCGACGAAATTATTGAGACTTACGAGCACAAGGTAGGCCCCCGCAATGGTGCTCATTTAGTCGCAAAAGCTTGGCATGATTCGGATTTTAAAGAAAAGCTCTTAGAAAACCCAACTGAAGCTGCAGCAGCGCTCGGTTATGTTGGCAGGCAGGGAGAACATCTTCGGGTCGTCGAGAATACACCTTCTCAGCATAATTTAGTTGTTTGTACTCTTTGTTCTTGTTATCCGTGGACAGTGTTGGGATTACCGCCAGCCTGGTATAAGTCTGCTCCCTACCGCTCGCGTGTTGTCAGTGAGCCTCGATCAGTGTTACGTGAGTTCGGCACCGAATTAGAAAACGAAGTCGTGATTCGAGTCTGGGACTCTACCTCAGAAATGCGCTACTTGGTTTTACCATTGCGACCAGCAGGCACTGATGGGTGGACCGAGGCACAGCTGCAGCAACTAGTTTCTCGAAATTCAATGATTGGTGTCGAACTCGCCAAATCCCCAGCCGAAATAAATCAGACCAATCAAGGCATCGAATAATGCAGGGTGGGCATGATCTTGGTGGTAAGCAAGGGCTGGGTCCAATAAACCCGGAATCTGAAGCGGAAGAACCTGTGTTTCATTCGGAATGGGAACGGAGGATATTTGGCTTAACCTTGGCAACAGGTATGCTGGGGAAATGGAATATTGATCAGTCGCGATATGCCCGCGAGCGTCAGCATCCCATCAGCTATCTAGAGAACTCCTACTACGAGAATTGGTATGAGGGCGTCAGTAAACTACTAGTAGAGAAGGGACTTATAAGTGAAGCAGAACTTCTCAGTGGAATATCGCAACAAACAGTAAGTCGAGAATTTCATGTCCCGACCAGAGAAGACGTAAAAAAAATTCTAAGTTCTGGGGGGCCAACCGAAATGAGGCTAGATGTGGGGCCTGTATTTTGTGTTGGTGATCATGTAAGAGTTATACGAAATTTCACGCATGGGCACAGTCGCGTGCCCGCTTATGTGCAAGGCTGTGTTGGCAAAATAGAAATTCATCATGGGGGACATATTTTTCCAGACAAGAGTGTTGAGGGGCTTGTTTCTGGGGAACATTTATATGCAGTCCGATTTTCTGGGAAAGAACTCTGGAGATCTGATATTAGAAACGATGAAGTGATAATTGATTTGTGGGAACCCTATCTAAGGTCCTCAAATTAATGGAGAACTTTCCTACCCAGCCTCAAGATGATAGTGGCCCTATATTTAATGAGCCATGGGAAGCACAAGCTTTTGCGCTTGTCTTAGCCCTACACAAAGCTGGGAAATTTAGCTGGAGTGAATGGGCAAAGTATCTCAGTGAAGAAATTAATTTAGCACAACAAACTGGAGATCTAGATTTCGGCGACACATACTATCAGTATTGGTTAAGGGCGCTTGAGAAAATCACTTTGGCGAAAGGCTTGACTACAAATACGGACCTTATGGACAAGACAGAACAGTGGCGCCAAGCTTATTTGACTACCCCTCATGGTCATCCGATTGATTTAAATTAAATATGTTGGAGGGATAGGTGTTGCCCGACAAAAAATATAAATAAAATCGCTGATTTGTTAAATTACCGATTGGCAATTTTCTCGCACATGATTATGATTCTCTTTGCTGTCAAAAAACCAGCTACTAAGTAGATCCTCGAAAATAAGCTGAAACCAATAAAAAGATATGGCAGGAAGACCACGAAAAGCTGAACCCGAAGTAGCACTGGCGGCAGCCATGAATGCTTTCTGGGAAAAAGGCTATGAATCTACATCTATGTCAGACCTCACGGAGGCAACCGGCTTACACAAAGCCAGCCTTTATAAGACTTTTGGTGATAAACATCAGCTTTTCGTTTCTGCGCTTAAGCTCTATTTCAAAAAATCCTCGAAAGCTCAAAAAGAAAGTCGCAATGGTGAAGAAAATCCTATTAACGCCATTAGAAATTCGGTTGATACAACAATAAATCAGTGCGCAGAAGGCAAGGGCTGCCTAGCTGTCAACTCGCTAATCGAAGTCGCCCCTTTTGATGCTGAAATTGATCGCATACTAAAACAATTTCGACAGCGTTTAGATGAACACTTGGCTGGTCTCGTGGATGAGGCAAAATCTGTCAAACTTGTTTCAGGCTCAGTTGATACCAAGGAGGCGGTGCGTATGATTTCTATATTTTTGCATGGTCTTTCTGCCAACATGGCAGCAGGCATGAGCGCCAATAAGGCACGGGCGCTGTTGCATGGTCAATTAGATCTAGTGCTGACTGCACGCAAAAAGGCGCATCAGTCTTAGTTTGATTTCTTAGGGTTATTGCTGACAGAAATTTGATCCGGCTATAACACTTTATCTGGTCACTGCTCAGTGAATCAGGTTTGTTTAGAGGCCCCTTTATTTTTTCTAGAGTAAACCCTGCTTCTTATTTTAAGCAATATTGTCAAAAGTTAAATATTTGGAGTGAAGCAGGCTTTAATCAAAAAAAGGTAAATGCGCGAGGACAAAAAAGCTTAGCGCTAATTTTTGCCAATCTGGTTTTGTATTAGAGCAACAACTGAATCAGTCTACTTTGGATACCAGTCGCCGCGACGAAATTCGATGCCGCTGTCAGTTAATTCGCGTTCAAATGCATCGAGGGACTCTGCGACATTTAAACCTCCAGGAAGGGTTGAGCCGGAAAAATCAGGATTACCTAGGCGCCGAACCCAATCTTGGTCGAAGTGGTAAGTGTAGACAACTTCCGGGCTAAGAATTTTGGTGCAGTCAGCAGCTGCTTTTGGAGTCATGCGTGCGAGAGGAATATTCATGGGCATGAAGGCTACATCAATGTCTTGCAAAGCTTTTATTTCATCCACGCATTCGGTTACTCCAGCAAAGAAAAACTTTTTACCACCCAAGGTGAGAACATATCCATTGGCATCGCCTTTTGGGTGCTCAGGAGCTCCTAGTATAATATCGTAAGCGGCTACCGCTTCAACTGTGACACCTGCTACTTTTAGTAGTTCTCCATTGATTGCTACAACCGCATTAGGAAGTTGGGCTAATCCATTCTCTGCTATTACAACACTGGTAGAGGTATCACTTAAGTCAGCTATTGCTCCAGTGTCTAAATGATGCCCAGGGCTATCTGTGACCAGGATTAAATCAGCAGTTTTAGCATGAGAGATATCTATGGGCGCCCAAGGGTCAACTTGAACAACAAATCCATCGTATTCCAGTTGTACGCTCGAATGGACCAATGGCGTGATTTCAATTATTCCATTGCTGCCAGCAATAGAATCAGCTGTAGCTGTGTTGCCGAATAGAAGCAAAGAAAGGCATAGTAAAATCGAACGATTTAGGTTTGAGATAGCTAATTTATGCATAGTTTTATTCTTATTTTTGAGAATGGGTGGAATGCTCTGACTAAGAGTATATGCCGAAGGTTTTTAACTTGGAATCTGAGAACAAAAAATTAAGTCGCTTTAGATGCACAATAGCTGTTATTTAAGGGTCTCCAAAGTCGTTTTATGTGCCGGGCGAAATGCCTTGCAAGCCCCATCCCCAGCCGGATATAGTCCATAGCTAACAAGAAATAATGATAATCGCCAGCGAATGAGGAGCAGCCCCATGCGCAACAAAGATAAGCGGGACAATCGGTCTGACTTAGACTCGAATATAGACTCTGTGGTGAAGTATGCAGATCCAACCCAGGGCCTTGACCCACAACAACAGTCCAGGCGCGACTTCTTAGAGGGGTCCGGAGCGGCAGTAGTTGCTGGTGCTGGAATCTCAGCACTCGGAATATCAACGGCCCAAGCCCAATCTTCGAATTCTGCAGCCAGAACCGCAATTAGCGTTACAGTTAATGGCATTCAGCACAGTTTGGAAGTGGCGGACCACTGGACGCTCGCTGAACTCCTAAGAGATGAGTTGGATTTGACCGGAACCAAGATTGGCTGCAATCGCAGTGAGTGTGGCGCGTGTACGGTTTTAATGGATGGTCAACCAATCTACTCATGTAGCCAATTAGCTGTGTGGGCCAATGGAGCCATCATTCAAACTGTGGAAGGCTTGGCAGTCAATGGCGAATTAAGCCCTGTGCAAGAGGCTTTTGTCGTGAATAATGGACCTCAATGTGGGTTTTGTACTCCAGGCCAATTAATGACAGCGACAGCACTTTTAAACAACAATCCCTCACCGACCGCTGATGAAGTAAAAGACGCGATGGTAGGAAACCTTTGCCGCTGTTCCAATTACAACTCGATCGTTGAAGCTGTGGTTATGGCAGGCGAAGAAGGAGGTGTGGCATGAGCGAATTAACCCGTACTGGATTAGAGCCACTTAATACTATTGGCAATGAAACGGCACGTGTAGATGCTGTAGAGCGGGTGACAGGCCAGGCGAAATACACCCGAGATTGGAAATTACCAGGTATGCTCTATGCCAAAGTCCTGCGGAGTCCACATCCCCATGCCCGCATAGTAAGCATTGATACTACTGAGGCTGCAGCGCTTCCTGGAGTGAGGAGTATTATTACTCATGAAGATGCACAAGTGGTGTGGGGGTCAGGTTCAGTAAACGGAGGTCGTCAGTATAACGATCCAACGAAAGACGCGACTCTGCATCGCCGCTATATTTTTAATAATCCTGTTCGCTTCGTCGGTGATTCTGTAGCGGCAGTAGCTGCAACCGATCGTCATATCGCTGCTCAAGCACTGACACTTATAAAGGTAGAGTATGAAGAACTGCCTTTCGTTCTAGAGCCTGAAGAAAGTTTAGCGGACGGTGCCCCGCAAATCTGGCCAGAAGGAAATCTCTGTCCAGATTTCCGTGGGGAGCTTAATCCTATGGTTTCCGATATAGGTGATGTAGAAGCAGGCTTCGAAGAAGCTGATCGCGTCTTCGAGGAACGTTATGAAACCAGCTTTATTCACAATGCTCAAATGGAACCTCGCTGTGCTCTGGCCCATTGGCAGAGAGATAAGCTGGTGCTTTACACGCCTTCGCAAGGTATTTCGAATTGTCGTCATGATACTGCTCGAGATCTCGGTTTGGAAGATCATCAGGTTCAGGTAATTACCAAATATATGGGCGGTGGATTTGGTAACAAGAACCAGAATCAAGACGCAGACCTTGTAGCAGCTACCCTTTCACGACGAGCCGGCGTTCCGGTGATGTTGGAGTATTCTCGCCGAGAAGATTGGCTTGGTGTTCATGGTCGCTGGCCAACGGTGCAAAACTATAAAATAGGCGTTAAAGAAGATGGAACTGTGACTGCGATGGAACTTCGTGGATACAGTGGAATGGGCCCTTATCGTAAAAACTCGGGTGGAATTAGCGGCATGGATGCTTATGGCTGCCCAAATCGCTATCGGGAAATTCATCCTGTTTATACTAATCGAACGACGTCTGGAAATTTTCGAGCACCATCGGAACCGCATGGTTTTTATGGTGTAGAAAATATGATGGATGAAGTGGCTTATCAGATTGGTATGGACCCAGTTGAGTTTACAAAAATAAATATGCGTCGCCCCACCGAAGAGCAACAGTTTACAAACTATTCATTGGAAGAAGTTATAGATGACGGTGTTGAGCGCTTTAATTGGCAGGCGCGACGCAAAGTTGTACCTGGCTCAGATGATGGGCCAATTAAGCGTGGAGCCGGATTCTCTTTTATGATGTTTAGAGCCGGTGTCGGAACATCCAGCGCAATTGTTCGTGTGAATGCTCGTGAAGAATACACACTTTATGTCGGTGTTACCGACATTGGCCCAGGGGCCAAGACCACTATGGGAATGATTGCAGCAGAGGCTTTAAATGTGCCTTTGAGTCAGGTGGAGGTAGTTTGGGGTGATACCGACCGCTGTCCATATTCTGTAGGTGAGTCAGGCAGCCGAACTACGATCATGACAGGTATAGCGGTAGTGGAAGCTGTGCAAGATCTCCAACGCCAGATTGCTGACGGAGGTATGCCGTCAGGTAGTGATGTGTTAATCGCGTCTGCTTCTCCAACACCGACCACCGATGGGAAGACCAGACAATGTTTTGGTGCACACTTCGTGGAAGTCGAAGTAGATACCCGCGTCGGTAGTACGCGAATTTTAAAATATACCGCTGTCCATGAATCTGGACGAATAATTAATCCGACAACAGCGCGAGATCAAATTCGCGGTGCAACACTCCAGGGCATAGGCCAGGCACTCCATGAGAACTTGCTTTATGATCCCAAAACTGGTCAGCCCTTAACGCCGGGTTATTACCGAGGTCGCCATCTAACTCACAAAGATATTCCAGATATCGATGTGCACTTTATTGAAGTGGATGATGGATACGGACCTTTTGGTGCCAAGACAGCAGGTGAGTCGGGCATCATCCTAGCACCTGCTGCGGTAGCAAACGCAGTAGCAAATGCGACTGGCAAGCGCATGACGTCTTTGCCAAT
>CEWO01002395.1_pt1 | contig 17596 bp, 12 predicted proteins | sample 361561 | NCBI WGS metagenome assembly CEWO01 (sample SAMEA2623627, study PRJEB7988) | marine metagenome | isolation source: saline water (ENVO:00002010), including
TGATTAACGTCCATTCTCAACCAGGTCGAATCACCCAGCTGAGTACCGCCGCCGACACCAAATTGATAAGTACCGAAGCGCCCATATGATGCCAGCACCTCGATTGGCTGCTCGGCTTCAGCAGTAGCGCGTTTAACAACAGTATTCACTGTGCCACCAACGACGCCCTGACCATGCAAAGCAGATCCGGGACCACGCAGCACCTCTATCCGATCAAGGTTGAATGTATTCTGGGGTCGCATAACCATATTAGCTGGTCCGAGCCATATTCCATCGCGTAATACAGTGATTGCACTGCGACTGAATCCGCGCATGGAAAATGTGGATGGTGCGGCTGGGCTTTCTCCGGAAACAACGCCAGGCAAACTTTTTACCGCTTCAGCTACACTCTTGTATCCACGTGCACGCATGACACTGGAATCAATCAGCTCAATTGAAGCAGGTGTCTCCATCACGGATAGCCCCAAACGACTACCAGCACTCGAAGTGGCACTCAGGTCAGGTGTATTTATGGCACGTCCAAGGACAACTACCTCCTCCAACTGCTCATCGACCTGCCCGATTGTATTGTTTCCAAACAATATTACGCAGAAAGATAGATACGAAAATAATTTCGAATTCGGAATTTCTTTTATGTTTGACTGCATGGGTTTCCTATTCATTAAATTGCATTAAAAGACTGGAATGATCACACTTAAATCGATACGCAAATTTCAAAGCCCGCGGATAGTAGCGTAAAGGCCCCGTTAATTCGGAGTTAATAACGGTTAATAACCAGGGAACCAAAGCGTGGTGGGGTCAGAATATATGTATCCCCAACTTTTTAACTAATCCAATTCAATTGAATTGCCGTCAATATCCGTCAGTGGTCGTGGAGGATCGATTTTCTGACTCAATTTTGAAGGTCTCTCCCATGCGGGGTATCTGGTTGCGGCTGGATCACCAGAGTCAATCAGCACGTTTCAAGAAGTCAGTATGTTTTTCAAGACACACCTGAAATAGAACCTAAGGAATAGGGGACAGACCGCGCTCAACGGATTAAGTTAGTCAGGTCCCCAATTAAATTTCCGAAAACGTGGTCTGTCCCCGATTTTTTCAATCGATTCCGAGTTGCGCAAGCCTCTCCGGGATGATCGGTGGGGATGCAGAAGGCATATCGGGCCCTGAGAGGCTTTTGAGAAACTCAATGACTGCCATGCGCTCATCTTGTGTTAGGCGATCGCCGTATTTGTGACCCATGTTGCCCCGACCGAAGCCCTCAGTATCGTAGATGAACATTTGGTCAAGAGATTCCCGGCTCAAATGCGGCGCAGTTTGCATGATGCGATCGCTTTCTTCCAATTCTTCACGAGATAATGTTGAAAAAACCATTCCGAGACTTTCGAGATCATAAGCATTCGGGTCCTCGTTCCTTGTCCAAATCTCAGGGCGGAGCTTCGAATTCAACACCGCTTCCACGGTAGGCACCGATCCATTATGAAAGTAAGGTGCGGTTGCCCAGACCCCGACTAGCGGTGGCGGAAGGTAACCTTCACCCTCCAGAGGTTCGTAAATGGTACCTAGATCAGGCTGTTCCAGCTTTTCAAAGTACGTCTGGAGCTTTGTTATGTGCTCATTTACCGGTCCAAGAGCTTTTACGATTTCGTTGTATGCAGTATCTGTACGAGCGTTTTCATATTCCGTGCCGTCGTAATCCACTATCCAAGAGCCCGGCAAACTATAGTCGGGGTTGTCACCAATTTTGGTATAATTTCCGTGGCACCTGTAACAAGCTCTAAAATTATCCCAATCCTCAGGAAAGGTGCGCTCGTGAAAAATATCGGCACCCTTCTTAACTAGCTCTGCATCGAGCTTGCCTGGAAATTCGGGAGAAACTGTCTCCCGAGCGAAAGCTAGGGCTTTGGCTGTTGATGCCACGTGATCGGCATGAATGTCGTTAACGTTTGCCTGCGTGCCAGTGAAGTTAAACGAAAAGTGTCCCGCATCGTAGGGGTTGCCATCTCCGTACCAATAATCAAATGTCTTGTACTTCATCAACCACCACGGCATAGGGTTTACCGGAGGTGTCATATTATTCTCAATTATGTCTGTCAGCTCTGTCTTCTCTGGACTCACAGCCAGACCTTTATTTTCCGGATCTTCGAGAGCGGCACCATGAGCCCACACACCAAAGGGACCGAAATTGTCTCCGCGACTCGTCCTTTCGGGCGTGAGTGGACTTACTGCGTAACTTCCGCCCATCGCCTCGGCAACGACCTGTTGCTCCGCAGGATTCAGAGCCGCTAATATCTGCAACATATTTGGGCTTTCGGTACCCTCTGGACGGGGAGGACTTTGCATTACTGTATTGCTTCCCAGCCCCGCAACCACCTGACCATTCACGACCCCTGAGTGACATGCGAAACAATTAATGCCTTGAAGCTCAACTCCATCTCTTTCGAAGACAACTTCACCTAGGGAGATTTCAGGATCTACATCGCGCGTGCGTGGCGACGGCAAGCTTCCATTCCTGAAGAATTTCCCATCAGCTGTGGTTGGGTCATAGCCTAGCTTGTCCTTTTCGGCAGCCGCAGCGGCATCAACCGCCCGCATGAAGCTAAGAGGCATCGCGCTATAGAACATTCTGCCTGAGAAAATTTCTCTTAAGCCTTCACTGGCCCTATCGGATAGGTGCGCTTCGTCGAAGCCGAGATATTCCAAGGACGGGGTATTGAGTGATCGCTCATTCGAAGACGTCGGTTCTTTCGCGAAGCTCATCATTGACGTTACGACAATCAACAGCCCGGAAAGTATTAGTCGAGGAACTCTATTTGCCCGCTGAACAACTATTATAGACACATCATTCTCCTATGTGACTCTTACCTGACAATGGACCTAAGCCGTTTAAAATATTGTCTTCCACCGCAGGAAGAGGGAAAACAAACGGCTTACCTAGTATATATCACATAGCGGCAGTGCTTTTTTGAAAGCCGGCTCACTTAATATCGTTACCACAAAAAACGGTGCTAACCTTAACATCATCCTTGTTAAACCTTAAGTTTTGTTGTCGCTTGATGCCGGTTAGTCAGAATAAAAATTATGTTGTGTGAGGCACTCTAATTGCATGCTTAGACTCTTTTTCTTAGCATTCGCTTAATGCAATAAAAACTCATAAATAACCTCGATTGAAACACCAGCTGATTAGGCCTGTTGTGTCGTTTGCTCTGCTACGGCGCGCCAGCCGGCATCAATGGCAGCGTCCAGGTAGGCGCGAGCCTCGGAGTCAGAATTGGCAATGGAAATGCGTCCGAATTGCGCTCGTCCGATTTCATGGGGCGCTTGTCCTTGCTCCCACTTTGGATCGTCCAGTGACAGATACTCGTAAGAATATCCATGAGGCCAGCGGTTCACAGTTATCGCCTTAATGTCAGTCTCATGCTTAAAACCATACTCACCAAGAAGTCCCTGGAGTTGATCCCTGATTTCCTGTTCATAGGTATCAAAGTTGGTTGCATATACTTTATGGCGTGCTTTTAGAAGTATGTCTCGACTAGTTTCACCTTCGGTAGTGTCGACCGTCGGAACACCCAGCATGTAAATCAACATTGGGTCATTCGGCCCACGTGGTGGCTGATGTCCTCCCGTCGTCGTGGCCGGCGGTACCGTTACCACGACGTAGGGATCATCGGGGCAGTTCAATTGGCCCACTCCAAGTTTGGCAAAGGCCTGTCCATTCTCGACCAGGACATTAGTCATTACTAACGGGATTTTTACTCCATAGCGAAGCGCTTCTTTCTGGGTTTCCGGCAACTGCGGACAGAGGTGAGGGATAGCACCGTTGTAACACGCAAGTACGCAGTGGTCACCGGTGACACTGACGGCATCACCATTCTGAACATAATCAACCGTTACAGTGGCATCATCGGTTTCTCGCACGCCGACCACGGTACTGTTTAGTCGTAATCGAACCGGATGCTGCTCGAGGTCAAGCGCGTCATAGTCGAAACGACTTGTCGCGATATCGTCAAAGCCCTGAGTATTCGGAGAAACAGCTGGGATCAGTTTGTGTACCAGCAATCTGGCTACAGAGGCATTTCCATCAGCAAAATACAAGGTCTGGTAGCCGCCTAAAGCAGCTTCGAGAATTTGGATGGCCACATCACCCAGCCAACCCATTCCCTGAATACCAGGGCAACCCAGGGCAAAAGCTTCCATGACGCTGACTCTCGATGCGGCCGGTCCGGCCATCAACTTGGGAAAGGGATAAAAAACCGAAATTGTATCGATTGCGAGACCAACCCGTTCTGTAAGAAATTCAGCATAGCTAGCGGATTCGATGTAAGCAGACTTTTCCAGTATAGAAAGGTCTTCGAGGTAATCACGGTCACCGCCAAGCAATTCGACTAATTTATCCTGTTCTTTAACGGGTAAAGGTAGAGCACGGACAGCGGTTTCATAATCACCAATACCAAGCATCAATTGAATCCAATTTCCGCGCACCTTGACATGCCCTTCCGAGCCTGGAAGCGCCAGCAAACTTTCAGCTGTCGCACTCAATAGCGCCACGTCACTCATATTGGCTTCCATGGCTTCGAGATCGATACCGAGATCGTCCATCAGGCCCTTTGCTATTTTGCTGTAGTAACCGGGGCTATCAAGGTTAACCGAACCACCTATGCCAAGCAGCATCTTCCCGTCATAGTGAAATTCGTTGCGTTTGGCATGTCCGCCGAAGTCATCATGATTGTCCAGTAACAGAATTTTCGCATCGGATCCTATCCGTTTCTGGTAGAACCTGGCAGCTGCAAGGCCGCTCACGCCTGCACCCACAATCACCAGGTCGTAGTGCTCGTCCAGTTGGCGATGGTCAGCAGGTTTAACTCCATTCCAGGCAAGAGAATGGGCAACCTCGAACGAACCCGCGTGGTTGCCTCTTATCCCCGTGCGTGTTGGCGGATAAATTGATGAGTAGTTAGTAGACGCTGCTCCCGCAGGATTTTGCGCAAACAATTCCGCAGGAGACAACAAGGTTGTTCCCGTACTGATGGCCATCCCGTTCAAAAAATCTCGTCGAGTAATCTTGTATTTCATGACACTAATAAATCGGCGAGCAGTAAAGACAGACTATGCATTTGAAAATTCCTTCATTTTTTTTCTGAAATAGATCGCCATACTGAAGACGGGAATAAATAACAATAGCCCAATCGACTCGGCGAAAAGGCCAATACTTGGGATAGCGATGTATCCAAACATCACAGTTATTAGCAGAAAGTGATACAGCAAACCGAAAAGACCAAGACTGACAGCCGCAACCTTTGCACTCGAAGTCAGGCGGAAAAGCGGCCGCGCGAGCAGCAGACCAAATACGCCATACATCCAGAATCCTAAATAATCAAAGGAAGTGAATAGTGAGAACGATAGCGAGGGATTCAATAATTGGAACAATTGTTCTGCAACGGCAACGTTCGGCGTTATAGTCGACGACGCCACTACCATCTGCGGTATCGACCATATGGCAATAAATTTCGGGATGATGAAGGCCACCACCGAAATCAGCAGCGCAATGCCGGCCACAAAGGAGCTCAACGGGTGCGACTTACGCGTCTGCCATGCTGTGGCTGCAAAAATGGCTGACAAGGTCAGCATTGCGATCATCTGCAAGACCCAGCCTACGACATACGCATTGACGTTTGCACCATACCACAACATACGGTCCGCGAATGGTGCTGCCGGCGCGTCGAGCGGAAAAAACAACATAAGGACGCCTGTCAGGATAAGGACCATTGCCGACCAGAAGGCGCCCTTGCTAATTGTGTTATCAATTTCTTCTAAATCAATCATCTGCAATCTCACTCAATGTTCATTCTTCTATAATTGTTCTATGTTCTATCTTCACTACCGTAGCTCATATCTATAATTGCCAGCATTGCCTCACGCACGGCAACTTTGTCCCCCGCCCAGGGACGGTCGCTGGCTACGAACAAAGTTGCCCCTTCCAAAAACGACATCAACATGAGCGCTTCTGCACGGGGTGCTTTAGCGTTCATGGCGACAAGTTCAGTCTCAAGTTTGTCCAGATACTCTTGATAGATATCATCCAGCAATTTTTCCATTACCGGCTCGACTCGCGCCATCGACCACAGTTGCGGGAATAGTCGGTCAGCTTGCAAAGCGGTTCCGGGCTCGTCATCGAAGAGGAACTTCGCGATATCCCTGATACTGAGTGGGCCTTCGTACGACTCCAACGCTGCGAAGGATTGGCGATAGGAAATTGCGATATGAGAGGCCAATGCTTGGAGTAAGTCTCTCCAGGTACGGAAGTGATATTGAAGCGCGCCCAGTTTCATTCCGCTGGCACGGGCGAGAGCGCGCATGGTCAGTTTTCCGCAACCTTCCGACACAATGATGTCGATCGCATTCTGAAGGATCTCTTGTTTGCGGTCGCTGAAGTCGAACTCTTGATAGCTTGCTAACATGTCAACTGACATGCTAGTGTTTGTTGAATCACATGTAAAGTAAATTGAATTGATGCAGTACGAACAAATTCGACAAAAAATTAGTAAAGAGACAAGACATTTATTTGAGTCTTTCTTGTCCACCAAAACTCAATCTTAGGGTTTTCGTCATGAACAAAACTACTATGCTACTCGGACTGCTGGCCGGCATTTTTTACAGCGCGGCAAGCCTGGCTCAGTCCAACGCCAGACCGGATACTCTCACGCTCTCCAATTTTCAGTTCGGACCGGAAAATCGCTGGGCCTTCAGCCACCTCCGCGAAGTATTGCCGACGGTCAATATTGAGCACAACAGTAATCAAGTCCTGGTACTCGAACGAAACAGAAACTCCGTCGATGACTTCTCCATAAACTTCGAGGGACGCGAGCAATCTATCGACGAAATTGTGCAGAGCCAGTTCATAGACGGCCTGCTGGTTTTGAAAGATGGTGAGATCATCTTCGAGCAGTACCACGGCCACCTGACCGCAGCGCGACCACACTTGATGAATTCAGTTTCCAAATCAATCGTCGGTTTGCTGGCGGGGAAGCTCGCCGCTGACGGCGTCATTGATCTTGCAAGGTCGGTATCCCACTACGTGCCCGCATTGGCGAAAAGTGGCTGGGGGCCCGACTCTCTGAGAACTTTGCTGGATATGAAAGATGGTTCGGATTACACCGAAGACTATCCGGATTTCAGCACCACCTTTCGCATACAGGACTGCGCAGTTGGGTGGACCGACGCTGACTATTGCCCCGAGAACGGACCGCGCGGTGGCTACGAATTTTTCCCGACGATAGGTCGCAACGAAGCTAAGTTCGGCAAGTTCTCTTACCGCTCGGGTTCGACCGATGTCCTGGGCTGGGCATTAGAAGAAGCGACGGGCCAGCCACTGGCCGAATTGATTTCGACGCATATCTGGAAACCGATGGGAGCGGAGTTCGATGCGTTCATCACCGTCGACGAAAGCGGTTTCGTGCTTGCGGATCACGGCATGAATTCAACACTACGTGACCTCGGCCGTGTAGGCCTTCTGGTGCTGAATAAGGGAATAGCATTTGGCCAACAAGTAGTGCCGGCGGACTTTATCGAGGACATGCATGCACAGCCGGGAGATCCAACCTGGCCCCTTGGATCCACCGATGACCTGGAGCCGTATTACCGCTCATTCTGGTGGGGCGAGGGCAACGACGAACGCGACCTTAGTGGCCTCGGCATTCATGGCCAGACCCTTTATGTTGCACCGGAGGCCGGTATTGTCATCGCCCTGTATTCAACCTGGCCACGCGCCGATGGCGACAACACCAAACAATACTGGGGAGCGAATGGCGAACTCATGGATGCCGTGGTCGCCAGGTTTCGATGAGGATTAAACCAGACGATTGACACTATCAAATTACTTTTTATGTTTTTTTTAGGCATTAATGAGCGAAATAAGGATCGAAATTATGCGAAAAATCTTGAGCTGCTTTGTCATTTTACTAATGTCGTTTTCTGCAATGGCTGATCACCACTTTGGGGAGGAAGGTGGAGAGCACGCTGAACTCCATGCTGCGATCCAAGGGTTTGATCGCGCCTATGCGACTAACGATGTCGAACTTTACTTCAGCTTCTATGCCGACGATGCGGTGGTGTATTTTGGTGGCACCAGACAGGATATCGCCGCGTACCACAAAATGTGGACCGAGTTAATGGCAGCCGGCGGCGGCGTAGAGCTAAATGAAATGTCCGAGCTTCAGGTGCAGGTCATGCCTGGTGGTGAGGTGGCGGTCGCGGGGTCTTTCATCGACAACCGCACGCGCTCGGCTGATGGAACAACGTCAACCTCGAGAGCGTACGAGTCCGATGTGTGGCAAAAGATCGATGGTAAATGGAAGATCGTTAACCTGCACCACAGCTTAATTTCAGCAGATGAGTAAAACTCCAGGTAAAAGCGGGGCAGTATAATTATTACTAAGTTGCAATGAGGAGCGCCGGTGAAAAACAAAGACTTTGACAACGATATCGACGACCGCAAGATTGGTATGGACAAGCCCATCGAGCGCCGCGATTTTCTGCAGGGCGCAGCATTTTCTTTGGCGACGGCCGCGAGCGGGCTGTTGCCCGGGCAGGCCTTCGGTGCGAGTGCGGACACAGAAAACGCAGCGCAGAACCAGCCGGACTATTACCCACCAATCCGAACTGGCATGCGCGGCAGTCATCCCGGTTCATTCGAGAGTGGTCACGCGGTTAGGGATAATCCGGGTTTACTTACCGAAGCCGAGGACACAGGTGAGGAGTTTGACCTGATTGTTGTCGGTGGAGGCATCAGCGGCCTGGCAGCGGCACACTTTTATCGCGACGCGACAGGACCCAATGCGAAGATCCTTATATTGGACAACCATGACGATTTTGGAGGCCACGCCAAGCGCAATGAGTTCCATGTTGATGGCAAGCTGCTGATTTCCAGGGGTGGAACCGCCCTTATCTCCAGCCCAACCCCCTACAGTCCAGTCGCCGACGGCCTACTCAAGCATCTCGGTATTCATCCGGAAAAGCTGACAAACGATACCTACGATCGAGATCTCTTCAGCAAATACAATCTCGGTTCCGGTGTTTTCTTCGACAAGGAAACTTTCAGCGAGGACAAATTGGTGCTGCGAGCTGGTGGGTACGAAAGATCGGCGGAAGATACTGCAACGTTTCTGGCACAGGCACCGCTGAGTGACGTCGCCCGCAAGGATATCCTCGCCATAGAAACCGGCTCCGTCGATTATATGGCTGGGCTGTCAGCTGATGAAAAGAAGGACCGCCTGTCACGCATGAGTTATGCCGATTATCTGTTGAATGTCGTTAAAGCCAATCCAGCGGTGATTCCTTTTTATTTACATGACACAGACCCGTATTGGGGTTGCGGGATCGATGCCATTTCGGCGCTTGATTGCTGGGGCATAGGAATGCCCGGTTTCGATGGTCTGAATATGCCGCGCTCGGCGACAGCGCGAATGGGCTACACACCAGCGAAAGAAATCGAAACTGGTGGTTCCTACACCTACGCATTTCCCGATGGCAATGCATCGATTGCACGACTGATGGTCCGCGACTTGATTCCAACAGCGGTGCCAGGCACCACGGTCGAGGATTCGATTACCGCACCAACGGACTATAACAAGCTGGACCAGAATGGCGATCCTGTGCGCATCAGGCTTTCCAGCACAGCAGCCCATGTGATGAATACCGAAGATGGTAATGTCAAAGTCACATATCTGCGTGACGGCAAAGCTCATAGCGTTAGGGGAAAGCAGAGCGTGCTGGCTTGTTGGAACATGATGATTCCGTTCATTTGTCCGGAACTGCCCCAGACCCAGAAAAACGCATTGCGCTATCTCGTCAAAACGCCACTGGTCTTCACCTCGGTGGCGCTGACAAACTGGCGCGCATTCGCAAATCTAGGTGTTTCCAGCATTAGCAGTCCTGGTGGCTATCATTCGAGCTTCAGACTGGCTACCCCGATGGACATAGGCGACTACCACAGTGCGAAATCGCCGGACGCGCCGATCATGGTGCAAATGATCCGTACTCCGGCGCAGCCTGGCCTGCCTGAGCGCGAACAACATATTGCCGGACGCACTGAGCTTCTCGCCACGCCGTTCTCAACGTTTGAGCGCAATGTCCGCGACCAGATGAATAGGACCCTTGGCGCCGGTGGATTTGACGCGGCACGAGATATTGCCGGCATTGCAGTCAACCGCTGGCCGCACGGGTATGCACCTGAATACAATTCACTGATTGATCCTGACGAAGGTCTGCCGCTGGCGACGGCGCGAGAACGCAGAGGTGCTATTGCCATCGCGAATGCAGACAGTGGCGGCGGAGCGTACACTGACATTGCAATCGATCAGGCACACCGCGCGGTGACTGAGCTATTAAGTGAAGTGCTAGTATGAGCTGAATGGAGCACAGAGCGCTCAAGTTAAGCAGATCAACAAATTAAAAGGCAGAACAGCATGAATATGCAAACTAAGCCACATTACTTGATAACTAAAAAATTCTTACCGTTGGCAGCACTGCTCAGTGCTTCAACAGGAGCTTTTGCGCAATCGGCTGAAGCGCCGACTTATTACGGGGAAGCCCTCGATGCATTAAGTCGTAACTGTGCCGAATGCCATCGGCCAGAAGGTCCAAATTTGGGCGGAGTGCAAGCACCGTTTTCTGTTCTGAATTTTGATGAGGCTAAAATTTGGTCACCTTTGATATCGCTGCGACTAAAAGACGGCTCAATGCCTCCCTGGGGAGCGCACCAACAACATCAAGGAACATTCAAGAACGAACGTTATATATCTGATGAGGACAAGCAGCTTCTGATCGATTGGGTTGAGGCAGGTTCACTTGAAGGTGATGCCGAGGATCAGCCTAGTACTCATGAACTCGTTCTTAGCGCACCGGCGAATGAGCCGACACTGGCACCGGACGGGTCCATGTGGTGGATGGGCGTGCCTGATGCGACAGTTGCATTTGCTGACCCGATACAGGTATGCGAAGAAGCATCAGATTGGCAACCTACCATTCTCATGCACCGTACTGGTGGTGATTTGAGCAAGCATCAATGGGCTCAAGCATCAGAGATCCGGCCCGGCGGCCCCACAATGCACCACGGGACTTCCAATTATCTGGGAGTAGCCGTTCCTGGTCGAGGCCCTCAAGTCTATCCAGATGGATGGGGCTTTCTTTTACCCGCGGATCCATTTATCACCCTTAATATGCATTATGCCAAGCAATCAGGCACTGGCACTGCCGTGGAAGATAATACCGTTGGGGGTTTCCTCTTCTATGAGCCGGGTGATGTAATCGATTACGTAGTTCAAAACACGATTCCGATGAACACGGACATTGTAATTCCACCAGGCGATCCCAACTACATGGCGACTCACGAGCACACCATCGAGGAAGACATTCTCCTGCTTGCGCTGGCTCCTCATTCTCACTATCGCGGCAAGGCCGTTAAGATTGATCTGGAACTTCCAGGGGTAGATGAGCTGGAAACTCTGCTGTGGGTACCCGATTATGATTTCAACTGGCAATTCCACTATGAGTATCATGAGCCGAGATTGCTTCCGGCCGGAGCAAAGATGCATGTGACCTGGTGGTTTGACAACTCCGCTGAAAACCTAGCGAATCCTGATCCTACGGCCGAAGTTCGTTATGGTCCTCGATCATCAGATGAAATGATGAACGCCCGCTATTACTACACAAAGGCAGAACCGCAGGGAATCGTGGTGGGAGATCCAATCCCCGAATCTTTACTCGCTCAGGCTCGACGCACGGAACAATATTACCGGCGCCAGCAGGCAAACTGGGAAACGGAAAATGTGAGCGAGCTGTGCGGACCACAGGTAGCACCCTGATAAACATAACACTTGAAATACGCGGTCCAATGGCGTTAATTCTTAGCTTAAAAATTACAATGGGGAACTTACGATGAATTTAAAATCCAGACTAACAATTGCATTTATTTGCGCCGGCCTTCTTTTCCCTGCTATGGCAAATAGCCAGGAGTCGAAAATAATTAAACCCACCAAAATCACTAAAGACGATGCAGCAGGAATGCTCTTTGAGCGCGACGATGTGACGGAAACTACACACCCAGATGGTCACGAGACTGCAGAGGTCACTTCGATGTCTAGTAGCGATGGGAAATTTCATAGCGGCATGTATCGCTCAACGAAAACCCGTTTCGAGATCAGTGAGCCTTATGGTGTTGATGAATTTATGTATTTTCTTAGCGGAAGTGTCACGCTGACGTCCAAAGACGGTAGTGTAATGACAGTGCACGCGGGCGAAGCGATAACAATGCCTAAAGAATGGACTGGGACCTGGGAAACGGATGGATTTGAGAAGATCTGGGTAGTCCATTCGTCGGACGATTAATCACGCCGTATATTTTATTGGCCCATTCTTAGGTGCCCTCCAATTCTAAGTTTACCCATAGAGGTCGCTGTCATGTCAGTGAGAAAGAACAAACTCATAAGACAATTTAGAATCCTATTAATTTCGATTGTTTTAGTTCCACTAGTCATTAATGCACAGACTATAGAAGAAGGAACTTGGAGTTACTTTGGCGGCGACAATAATTTCAATCGCTACTCGCCAGCAGATCAAATCACTGCAGATAACGTAGACCAACTCAAAATCCTGTGGCGGAGAGATGCTACCGCCGCTTCTTTGCGCGAAAATTACAATGACATGGGTTTTGAAAAAAATCTGCGCTCAACTCCGCTGTTAATAGATGGCGTTCTATACGCACCCAATATTTTCGGATTAGTGGAAGCATTCGATCCGGCTACGGGTGAAACAGTCTGGACACAGGAGCCCTATCAACAAACTCTGTTGGAAGCGGCTGGCATTAGCAGCCGCGGCATTGCCCATTGGCAACAGGGCATCGATCGAAGGCTCATGGTGGTGCGAGGCAACTATCTCTATGCCCTTAACCCGCAAACCGGGGAAATCTTTCCTGATTTCGGACGTGAAGAACCGGGCAGAGTCAATCTTACCTACAGCGCCCCGAATGCGAACAATTTTGCACTTACCACTTCGCCTTTGGTGATTGGCAATACTGCAGTGCTAGGCGGCTTTCTTAACGGTGCCGGTGACGGTGGTAGCCGTAAAGAAGCAGCACCAGAAAATATCCGCGGCTTTGATGTTAGAACTGGCGATCTTAAGTGGGAGTTTAATGTAGTACCACGGCCTGGAGAGTTCGGTTACGACACTTGGGAAGAGGGATCTGCCGAATGGTCCGGCGACATCGGATCCTGGTGTTGTATGTCTGCCGACGATGAGCTCGGCATTGTTTATGTGCCTCTAGGCGCGCCAACTTCGGCCTATTACGGTGGTCATCGGCCCGGCGACAACCTATTCGCCAATAGTCTTGTAGCATTGGATGCTGAAACCGGTGAAAGAATTTGGCATTTCCAAATGATCCATCATGACCTGTGGGAGTATGATAACGGCAGCCCTCCCATACTGGGTGACATCACAGTAAACGGCCGCACAATCAAAGCCGTTATGCAGGCGAACAAAAATGGATTTGTCTATGTGTTCGATCGCACCAATGGTGAACCGGTATGGCCAATTGTAGAAACCCCCGTTCCTCAATCCATTGTCGAAGGCGAAGTAACTTCGGCAACACAACCGATTCCATCTAAGCCTCCCGCTTTCGATCGCCAAGGCTTAACACTTGAAGATTTGATCAACTTTACACCAGCATTACGCAATCAAGCTCTCGAACTTGTCGAAAATTTCACGCTTGGTCCGCTTTATACACCACCCTCCCCGTGGGTTGAAGGTGGCAATCAAGGAACGCTAACACTGCCCAGTACCTGGGGTGCCGGTAACTGGAACACTGGCGCTTTCGATCCTGAAACTGGAATGTACTTTGCTGTTTCCTACACTGCCGCGGATAATTTGGGAATTGCTCCAACTACTTCTGACTCTGCAACAATGACTCATACGCTCGCTCAGAGATCACCGAGCACCCCAGTTATCCAAGGACTTCCTCTCTTCAAGCCCCCCTATGGTCGGGTGACAGCATTGAATATGAATACAGGCGAACTGGAATGGTCAGTAGCGAATGGTGATGGGCCTCGCGACCACCCTTTGTTAAGAGAATTAGATCTACCTCCTTTAGGCATTCCTAATCGACCGGCACCGCTAGTAACAAAGTCTCTGTTGTTCGTTGGTGAAGGTAGTGATGCAGTTGTCGGAACTGTACCAGGTGGCGGCGGTGCTTATGATAGTGCTGACACAGGTTACGATGAGTCCTGGCGTTGGGGGACACTATTTAGAGCCTTTGATAAATCGACCGGTGCCACCGTTTTTGAAATAGATCTTGCTGCCGGCACCACCGGTGCACCTATGACTTACATGCATGAAGGCAAACAGTATATTGTTGTGGCGGTTTCATCTCGCGCGACCGACCCTGAATGGGTTGCGTTAGGACTATAGTCTGCTGAACCAAGAATGAGAAAAACAAAAGATTAAAGGAGTCAGAGTTCATTGATTCGCGAATATTGGGAATAATGGAGACACTCACAACTTAAAAACAAAGTTGGTGGGTTTCAGATGATTCTGAGTGAATGACCCACTTCCGACAAAGCTGACTTGCAAACCCTTACCCTAAAAATGAGCACAAGCTTATGAACAATAAATATCTGGCCATTGCAATTGCCGGATTGCCACTGGCAACCGGGGCTGTACTTCTGGCAGAACGCGGTGGTCTGTTTGCATGGGCAGGAATAATCATCGGTATTGTTTTACAAATCAAAATATTGGCACGGCCTTCTATTGCAGACGTAAAAATCAGTGTTTTGGCTTTAACAGCATTTGCCACAGCCTGGATAGTGACCTACTTATCTATAATCCTGATTTGGGAGTCAGGAGAAATAGCCGAGCTGCATGTGGAAACTTCAAAGGGCGTCAACACAATACGTGTGTGGGTACTGGATTTCGATGGTGACACTGTAATTTTTTATGATGCGGAACCGGAAGATGCAGCTATCCTGCGGGGCGATCCACAAATTTCAGTTACGCGGGAGAATACGGAAATAGAATATTCCCAGATCGAAGTCACTTCCATAGAAGCAGCACCTGACGAGGCAGTAAACCGGGTTTACCAGGGCTGGAGCGAGAAGTATGGCAACAGGACCCTTGCTACGCCAGTTTACCCATTGATGTTCGGACGCTCACGAACAAAAGAGTCATTTATTATTACTCTAACTCACTAAGGAAGCTCTATTCCGACTATGAGATGGAAACCAATAACTTAACAAATCGTAAAAAATTTACGTTACCAGATCGAGCGAGTCTGACTAGATCTCAAACCATTGAAAAGTAGTAATTAAAAAAGAGTAATTCATGCTTAGCACTCACAGTATCTACAAAAGATTAAGCGCGCCCGTAATCGCGTTCTCGTCCTTCCTATTTTCAATCACCGTAGTCGATTATTCGCGAGCCCAGGACCAGGAATGGCACACCTATGGGGGTGACTTGGCCAGCACTCGTTATTCACCGCTGGATGCAATCAACGGTGAAAACTTCAGCCAGTTAGATCTAGCCTGGGAATTCGACACAAGTAACTTCGGCGTCAGTCCAGAATTCAATTTTCAGTCAACACCATTGATGGTTAATCGAACAATCTATACCACTGCCGGCAGCAGACGCGCTGTTGTTGCGCTAGACGCCCAGACCGGAGAAATTCTCTGGATGTCTCGCATTGATGAAGGAGAGCGTGCCTCGAATGCACCTCGCCGACTGTCAGGTCGTGGGCTGGCATGGTGGGATGATGGCAGCGACAAAGGAAGAATCATTTATGTGACACCTGGCTACCAAATGATTGCTCTAGATGCGAACAATGGAGAACGTATCGACGATTTTGGGTTTAAAGGTATTGTAGATTTGAAACAAGAGTTCGACCAAGACTTAGACCTGATTACGGGCGAAGTAGGCCTCCATGCCGCTCCAATTGTCGCTAACGGAGTCATCGTTATCGGTTCGGCATTTCGAGCAGGCAGAATGCCATCTAGCCGAGAGAAACCAAAAGGCCATGTTCGGGGCTACGATGCCCTTACTGGGAATCGGCTTTGGATATTCCACACCATCCCCCAAGGCAATGAATATGGCAATGACACCTGGCTGAATAATTCCTGGACTTACACAGGTTATGGCGGTGTCTGGGCGCAAATGACGATCGATCCTGAACTGAATATGGTGTATTTGCCAACTGAAACCGCCACGGGGGATTCCTACGGTGGTCATCGGCACGGAGACAATCTCTTTACTAACAGCGTGGTGGCACTTGATCTAACCAGTGGTGCGCGACAGTGGCATTTTCAGACTACGCATCACGACGTGTGGGATTGGGATATACCAAGCGCGCCTATCCTTCTCAACCTGACCGTCGACGGACATAGCAGTGACGCTCTAGCCCAGCCAGTGAAACAGGGTTATACCTTTGTGTTCGACCGGGAGACCGGTGAACCCTTATTTGACATTGAAGAAGTGCCCGTACCCGAGTCCGATGTACCCGGTGAACGTCTGTCACCAACCCAACCGATTCCTATCAAGCCTCCATCTTTCGCCAGGCAGGGACTCAGCGAAGATGAACTTATTGATTTCACCCCTGAACTGAAAGCCAAGGCTCAGAAGATTTTGAATCAGTACCGCTACGGCGATATCTATATGCCGCCGTCATTGGCGGAAGCCGATGATGGCACTTTTGGCACACTGTTTATGCCTTCCCAAACAGGCGGTGCCAACTGGCCAGGAGGGGCAGCCGATCCAGAAACCGGCATCATGTATATTTTTAGTAAATCTGATGTGGGACGCATGTCCATGAGCAATCGTCCGGATCGTTCCGACATGGACTATATAAATCTGCAAACCCGAAGCGCACCACCATTGCGCGTGGACGGTTTGCCCTTAATCAAGCCTCCTTATGGCCAGATTGTAGCGCTAGATTTGAATGAGGGTGAAATACTCTGGGATGCAGTCCACGGAGAGACACCGGATTACATTCGCAATCACCCTGCGTTGGCAGGAATAGACATCGCTCGCACCGGGCAAGCCGGGCGCGTGGGTTTGTTGACTACAAAAACAATGGTTATTGCCGGAGACGGAGGCAGTTATACCAACGCTGATGGTGAGCAGGAAGCCCTGCTGCGCGCCTACGACAAGCTTACCGGGGAACAACTGGGCAGTTTACCGATGCCGGCGCAGCAGACTGGAAGTCCAATGACTTACGCAATCAACGGAGTGCAGTATCTTGCCGTATCAATTTCGGGCGGAGATGTGGCTGGCCGTTTAAGAGTCTACAGTTACGAGCCCTGAATCCATTAATTGAGGAGAGAGTTCTAAGTCCAAAATTAAAAAAGCGACGTACTAAGCACCATGGGTGAAGTTAATTGCTTATGACGGGTAAATTTAGGTGCATTCGCTGGATACTGGGAGATCAGCTAAATGAAAAGCATAGTTGGTTTAGACAAGTTGACGACGATGTCCTTTATGTAATCGCCGAGCTGCATCAAGAAACAAGCTATACCCGTCATCACGCGCAAAAGTTGTGTGCGTTTTTTGCTGGTATGGAGGCATT
>CEWO01031119.1_pt1 | contig 17593 bp, 19 predicted proteins | sample 361561 | NCBI WGS metagenome assembly CEWO01 (sample SAMEA2623627, study PRJEB7988) | marine metagenome | isolation source: saline water (ENVO:00002010), including
GCAGTTGTTGAGTCGCAACCATTTGGGGGAGTTGGTCTTTCAGGGAGTGGCTTTAAAGCTGGCGGACCTAACTATCTACTGCAGTTTTTAAATGAAAAGGTCGTTTCAAAGAATTCAGTTGCTTTTGGAGGAAATACTGAACTACTAAATATTCAAGAAGATCAATGATTGGTTTTAAAAAAACTCCAACTAAGTTAGTAATAAGTGTTTTTCTTATCTCTATTATATTAATAGTATTAGCCTATATTGACTTAGATTCTCATAGCCCGGCTCCCATAGAAGAAATCACAATCTCTCAAAATATCGAAAAAGAACTTCCAGCTATTAAAAATAAGATTATGCATAAAGTTAAGAAAGGTGAGAGCCTTTCTGTGATATTTGAAGAAAAAAGAGTTCCCTTAAATACTGCTTATAAAATTTTTAATTTTGATAAAAATAATATCCTATCTGGTATCAGGCCAGATGACATAATGGAGTTTAATTATATTGGCGAAGAGCTTGATAGCATTGAAATCATAAAAGATGAAATAAATTCAATATTAATTGAGGTTTCTGATAGCGTTTCTGTTAGAGAGATTGAAAAAGAAATTAAAAATATCATCACCTTTAAGCAAGGAACTATAAATACTTCATTTTATAAGAATGCTCTAGAAGTTGGCATACCTGATAGCATCATTATGGATTTTGCATATATTTTTGGATGGGATGTTGATTTTATTTTTGATGTAAGAAAAGGTGACAAATTTTCAGTTATTTTTGAAGCTGAATACTCTCAGGGAGAAAAAATTACAAGTGGAGATATTATCTTTGCAGAATTTATAAATAAGAATACTCGATACATAGCACAAAGATTTTTTGATGAGAAACAAGGTAAACAATATTTTAATGAGAATGGAGATAATGTTAAAAAAGCCTTTTTGCGAGCTCCTTTAGATTTTGCCTATATAAGTTCCCATTTTAATCCAAATAGAATGCACCCTATTTTACATAGAATTAAAGCGCATAATGGTGTTGATTATGCTGCTAAGAGGAATACTCCTGTTAAAGCCTCTGGGGATGGAGTGATTTCCTTTGTTGGAAATAAGAGTGGCTATGGAAGAACTATTGAAATAAAGCATGGAGGGAATATAAAAACTTTATATGCCCATTTAGAAAAGTTTAATTCAAAATCAAAAGTTGGGAATAAAGTAAAACAAGGTGAAATTATTGCCTATGTTGGTGACTCAGGACAAGCAACAGGAACTCATCTTCACTTTGAATTTTGGCAGGGAAAGACAAGAACTGATCCTGTTAAAGTCAGATTGCCTTCTGCTAAACCAGTCAGTCCAAATCAAATGGGAGAATTTAAAAATTTAGTAAGTCTAAGTTTTGAAAGACTAAGTGAGTATAATTCTAAGCAAAATGAGTAACTATTTTATTGGGGTTATGACTGGAACAAGTGCGGATGGACTTGACGGCTGTATTGTTTCATTTGGAAGTGAATTTAAATTAATTACCACAACAAGCCTATCTCTTGGGGATTCATATAAAAAGGATTATGAAGAATGTATTGAAGAGGGCTTAAAAGAAGTTGATGAATCGAAAAAACTTTCTCAGCTTGAGAATATACTAAATAAAAAAACTGACGAACTTGTTGCAACTCTATTAAAAAAAGCTCAACTAAATACAGAAGAAATTTCTGCTATAGGTTTCTCAGGTCAAACAGTATTTCATACAAATAATAAGAGTTATCAAATTGGCAACCCTCAATCAATAGCAAATAACTCTGAGATAGAAGTATTATCAGATTTTAGAAATTTTGATATATCTCATGGTGGAATGGGAGCTCCTTTAATACCTGAATTTCATAAATACCTTTATTCAGAAGAAAATAAAAGAAAAATCATATTTAATATTGGTGGAATTGCTAACGGAACTTATTTAATGAATAAGAATATATCTTTAGCATCTGATGTGGGCCCAGGAAATTGTCTTATGGATTACATTGCAAGCAAGAAGCTTGCAGCACCATTTGATAAAGAAGGATATTCTGCTAGTAAAGGAAAATTTTTAAAACCCTTATATGAAAAACTAATCAAAAATTGTTCTAGTATGAAATATCCAAGAGCAGATGATAAAAATGATTATTATAATCTTATTAACAGCAGCATTTTAAAGATATCTCCAAACGACTCTTTAAACACGCTTGCTAACTTTACAGCTCAAAAAATTAAAGATTTCTTCATCTTTTGTGAAGAACCAGAAGAAATAATATTTCATGGTGGTGGAACAAATAATTTATTTCTTATGAGTTTAATAGAAGAAAGACTTGGCCAAAACATAAAAACTACCGACGATGTAATTCCATCAAAATTTGTTGAAGCAGCTGCATTTGCTTATTTGGCTTATTTAGAGAGAGGTAAGGTTTATATAGCTAAACAGTAAAAGACTCTCCGCATCCACAAGTGGTTTTAGCATTCGGATTATTTATAATAAATTTAGACCCAGAAAGGTCTTCAACAAAATCTAAAGTCGAACCAAATAAATACGGATAAGACATTGAATCTAGAAGAACAGAAAAGTTATCAAATTCAATAACATCATCGTCGAATGCAATATCAGGATCAAACTTAAATCCATATTGAAATCCAGAACAGCCGCCCCCTGTCACATACACTCTGAATTTTGACCCTAAGCCATGATCATTATTCATGACGCTCTTTATTCTGCTTAAAGCACTTTGAGTAAGATTAAGAGATTTATCAAAATTACCAGTCATTTTATGAGATGCGTTTTACTTTAATCTTTACGTTGGAAGATTTATTTATCATCCAAAAACCGCCCATATTTGCTACTTCAATAACAATATTATTTTTTACTCTGAAATTATTTAATTTTATTGATGACAAGACGGATTGGGATTCCCATAGCTGATTATTTGAAAGAGTAAATCTTGTTTTGCCCCCAAATGTTTTTGAAGTCTTAGAAATTGTAGAAGTTAATTGGGACTTAATTACTTTAATATCTGCTTCTTTCTTTTGTTTATTTGATAAGCCAAAGTTAGCGTCTTTTTCAGAAATAATATTTGGTACACTGTTATTTGAGACCTGTTCATCTTTTTTTTCTATTTCTTTAGATGTTTTTGAAATACCTGTAGTGAGGTAATCATAGCAGGCAAGCCTTTTAATATCAGACTCTATAGATGCACAATCTTCTAGCTTGACCTCAGCATTAAGCTGGAAGATCGGAAACATAACAATAATTAAAAAATATTTTTTCATATCATGACATTATAAATTTAAATATCAGTATAAAATATAATTATGTCTAAATACTTTTTTTTCAAGATAATCGATTTAATTTAAATAATACCTAGCAATGGATAAATCTTTAATAATCTACTCAACTGTGGACGGGCAGACTAAGAACATATGCAAAAAAATTGCAGAGTATGCTTCTAATAGCGACATAGACCTTTTGCCAATATCAAATGAGATAAAGCTTGATAATTATAAGACTATAGTTATTGGAGCAAGCATAAGATATGGAAAGTATCGCAAGGAGGTTTATAGTTTTATAAAAAAAAATAAAGATATATTAGACAATAAAGAAAATGCATTTTTTTCAGTAAATGTTGTAGCAAGGAAGCCTGAAAAGAGCACACCATCAACAAATCCATATTTAATAAAATTTCTAGAAAAAATAGAGTGGGTTCCAAAAAATCTTGCTGTCTTTGCAGGCAAAATAGAATATCCAAAATATAAATTTATTGATAAATTTGCAATAAAATTTATCATGTGGATTACAAAAGGTCCCACAGATACCTCTCAAACCTATGAATTCACTGATTGGAAGAAAGTTGAAACTTTTGCAAAGAATTTAAACTTATGATCAAAATAAATAAATCTATTGAATTATTTAAAGAAGCAAAATTACATATGCCTGGCGGAGTGAACTCCCCAGTAAGAGCTTTTAAAAATATTGATGGGAACCCAATATTTTTTAAGAAGGCAAAGGGGGCGTATGTTTTTGATGCTGACAATAATCAGTATATTGATTACATTGGATCTTGGGGGCCAATGATTATGGGTCATTCTCATCCTGAAATAATAAAAGCTATAACAAAACAACTTGCATTAGGAACTAGCTATGGCGCTCCTACAAGCATTGAATCAACTACAGCAAAGCTTATTAAGGATTGTGTACCATCTATAGAAAAAATAAGGATGGTTAATTCTGGTACTGAAGCAACAATGAGTGCAATTCGACTAGCAAGAGGATACACGAAAAGGAATAAAATTATTAAATTTGATGGTTGTTACCATGGGCATGTAGACTCGTTGTTAATTAAAGCTGGATCAGGAGTGACAACATTTGGTCTTCCAGATTCACCTGGTGTGCCCTCAGCGCTAGCCAAACAAACCTTAAGCTGTGAATTTAATAACAAAGAAGACTTCTTAAAGATTTTTAATAAGATAAAAAAAGATTTAGCAGCTGTCATAATCGAACCTATTGCTGGAAATATGGGTTTTATACCTGCAGATAAGTCCTTTTTAAAACTATTAAGAAAGATGACTACAGAAAATAAATCAATATTAATCTTTGATGAGGTTATGTCCGGATTTAGAGTTTCACTTGGAGGAGCTCAAGAAATTTATAAAATTAAGCCTGATCTTACTACATTGGGAAAGGTCATAGGTGGAGGTCTCCCCGTTGGAGCTTTTGGTGGTAGAAAAGAAATTATGGATTTCTTGGCTCCAAATGGCCCAGTCTATCAAGCAGGAACTTTGTCTGGTAATCCTCTGGCAATGGCTGCCGGATCAAAGTTAATTAAGCTTTTAATAAAAAATAATCCTTATAAAGAGCTTGAAATGAAAGCCAAATATTTACTTGATGGGATGAAAGAATTATTTTCAAAAGAAGGCATACCTCTCTCAGTTAATCAAAAAGGTGGGATGTTTGGGTTCTTCTTCTCAAAAGATTTACCAAAAAATTTAAATGACGTTATTAATACAAATGACATACAATTTAAAAATTTCTTAAACCAGTGTATTTATAATGGGGTATATTTTGCTCCCTCTAAATTTGAAGCGGGTTTCATCTCAACAAAGCATACTAAAACAGAAATTAATAATACAATTAGGATTATCAAACAAATTCTAAAAAAAGGGATACAAAATGAAATATGACATAAGCGCATTAGGAAATGCTTTAGTTGATACGCAATACATGGTTGATCATGATTTCTTAAACGATATTGGATTAGAGCCTGACTCTATGACACTTGCTTCTGCAGAAGAGCACTCTCCAATTATAAATAAACTTCAAGATATGGGCGCTGAATCAGTTTCTGATTGTGGAGGCTCGGCAACTAATTCTTTAGTAGCAGCTTCTTATTACGGATCAAACTGTCACCATGTTTGTAGAGTTGCGAATGATGAAGACGGAAAAAAATATCTAGATAGTCTTCATAGTGCTGGTGTAAAACATATAGGATTTAGTAAAGAGGATTCTGATTTACCAACTGGAAAATGTTTAATTTTTGTGACCCCTGATGCAAAAAGAACTATGAGCAGCATGCTGGGAATAAGTGCTTATCTTGGACCAAAAGATATTGACTATGATGCTGTAGATAATTCTAAAATTTTTTACATTGAAGGTTATATGGTCACAAGTGATGAAAATTTTAGTGCTGTAACTTCTGTATTAAAAAATATTAATAGTGAAAATACCTTGAAAGCCTTATCTCTTTCAGATGCGGGTATAGTTCACGGTTTTAAAGACAAATTTAAAGAAATAGAATCATATGGAATAGATATGATCTTTTGCAATGACGATGAGGCTGTAGCGTTTGCTGGTACAGATAGCTTAGAAGATGCGGTAGAATTTTATAAAAAACAATCCTATATGATTGCTATCACAAAAGGTGCAGAAGGCAGTATTGTTATTAAGGGTGAGCAACAAATATTTTCACCTGCAATTTCAATAACTCCTGTAGATACTAATGGTGCTGGTGATATGTATGCTGGTTCTTTTATGCATGCTTACCTTAATGGTTTTGATTTATCTAAATGTGCAGAGTTCAGTAATTATGCTTCATCAAAGGTGGTTCAAACTTTTGGGCCAAGACTGAGCTCAGATGGTTATGAAAATGTTTTAAATAAATTGAGAAAAAGCTAGTAAATTAGGCTGGTATCTGATACTTTCTCCACCCTAAAATATTTGTTTAAACTCATGGCTGTAAAAAAAGCGATAAAAACTAAGAAAAAACCTATCAAAAAGATTCAAACTAAGAAAGCTGCGGCAAAAAAGATTGTAGCAAAGAAAGCACCGCCAAAAAAAGCTCCTGCTAATAAAGCAAAAACCAAAAAAGTTTCACCCAAGAAAGTTACTAAAATTTCTTCAGTTGCTAATAACAAATCAAAAATAGCTCCATACAAAGTTAAAAAAAATGAAAAGTACATGAGTGCTGCAATGAAGAGACATTTTATTGCCGTACTTCTTTTATGGAAAGAGCACCTTAAAGAAGAGATGCAAAAAACCTTTGTTCATCTAAGAACAAAGGGCGAAACATATGCTGATCCTGTTGATAGAGCTTCACAGGAAGAAGAGTTCGCATTTGAGCTTAGAACAAGAGATAGAGAAAGAAAACTTATAAATAAGATTGGTGTTTCTGTAGAACAAATAAAACAAGATGACTATGGGTGGTGCGAATCCTGTGGTGATGAAATTGGCATCAAAAGACTTGAAGCAAGACCTACTGCAACTCATTGCATTCATTGCAAAACCTTAGATGAGATAAAAGAGAAGCAGCTCAGCGGATGATCTTTATATCTCTATCAAAACTTAATTTTGATAAATAATAAAAAAATCAGTAAATTTGCTATATCAATAGTAAAAGATCTCAAAGATAAAAGTTTTCAAGCCTATCTCGTCGGAGGTTGTGTGCGTGATCTTTTATGTGGGATTGAGCCAAAAGATTTTGATATTGCTACCAATGCAACCCCTGAACAAATCAGAAAAACCTTTAAAGCTTCCAGAATAATTGGAAAAAGATTTAAGCTGGTTCATGTATTTAATAGATCAGAATTAATTGAAGTAGCAACCTTTAGATCTGGCGAAGATAGTTCAAATAAGGGAAGTTTAGTTACCGATCATTCAGGAAAAATTATTCGAGATAATATATGGGGTACGTTAGAGGAAGATACATTTAGACGAGATTTCACTGTAAATGCATTGTATTACTGCCCTATTACCCAAAAAATTGAAGATCATAATGACGGAATGAGGCATATCCATGAAAAAGTTATTGTTTCAATTGGAGACCCTCAAAAAAGATTTTCTGAAGATCCCGTAAGAAGTCTTCGCGCAATTAGGTTTAGCAATAAATTGAAATTTAAAATAGATAGCGATATTAAAAAAGCTATTTATGACAAAGGGCATCTTTTATCTAATATTTCTAATGCGAGATTATTTGATGAATTTTGTAAAATATTTTTAAGCGGCATGGCTGAAAAGAATTTTAATAAGTTGACATCTTTTGGCTTGAACAAATATTTAATTACAACAGAGCCTGGAACAGATGAATTTACTTCTAACCTAATAACTGAAGCACTTAGAAATACCGACAGAAGATTAAAAAATAATCAATCAGTCACTCCTGGTTTCTTAGTTGCAGCTCTTTTATGGCCTCAACTTATTGAGGCATCTCTTCAAAAAGGGGAAATCAATTTAAGAAAATTTTTTAGATCGATGGATCGAATCTTAAGAGGACAACAAAAAATTACTGCAATACCAAGAAAATTCCATGCTTATATTAAAGACATTTGGGTATTACAGTTAAAGCTTCATAGCAGAATTGGTAAACAACCATACAAAACCTTAAAACATCCCAGATTTAGAGCAGCATATGATTTTCTATTAATTAGAGAACAAGCTAATGGCAAGGATACATATCTAGGAGATTGGTGGACAGATTTCCAAAAGAATGATGAAAACATTAAGAAGTCATTAATAAACAATCTAAATGAAAAAAATAAAGAAGAATCTTTTAAAAAATTTGGCTTCTCAGAAGAGTTAAGATAATCTATTAATTACAAATTAAGAATTGTAATGAAGCCAGCTCTAAACGAAATACCATTACCAAAATATATTGCCATTGAAGGTCCAATAGGTGTTGGTAAAACCACGCTTGCAAACAAAATAGCTGAGTCGTTTAACTACGATGCTTTCTTAGAACAGCCTGCAGAAAACCCATTTCTTAAGAATTTCTACAGAAATCCTAGCCAATCTGCTCTTGCAACTCAATTATTTTTCTTATTTCAAAGAATGCAACAAATTCAAGATCTAAAACAACGCAGTCTCTTTGAAAATGTTCGTGTTGCTGATTTCTTAATTGAAAAAGATAGATTGTTTGCAGAGGTAACCCTTTCAAATGAAGAAATGAGTCTTTATGACAAAGTATATGAGCATATAACTTTGGATGCCCCTACTCCAGATTTAGTTATTTATCTTCAAGCCCCTATAGAAATTCTTAAAGAAAGAATTACTAAAAGAGGAAATATTAATGAGCAATATCTTACATTAGATTATTTAGAAAGATTGAATGATGCATACTCCAGATTCTTCCTTGATTATAATTCAGCACCGCTTTTAATTATTAATGCAGCCGATATCAACCTCGAATCAAATGAATCTGATTATGAGGCTTTAGTTGATATGATTATGTCTAATCCAAAGGGTAAGAATTTTGTTAACCCTCAACCCTCAATTATTTAAATAATTAATTGTGTCTCAAGAGTTATATAGCCCTCAATCTATAAACCCACATATAAAAGATATTGACGAATTTCAAAAACTCTATAAAGAATCTATAGAAAAGCCTAAAGAATTCTTTCAAACATTAGCAAAAGAAAATATATCTTGGTTGAAAGATTTTGAAGAAGTTCACAACAATAGTTTTCCAAATACACAATGGTTTAATGGTGGTCAAACGAATGTTAGTTTTAATTGTATTGACAGACATTTAAAAGATAATGCAAATAAGGTCGCTCTAATATGGGAAGGGGATGATCCATCAGACTCAAAAAAACTTACCTACCAGGAACTTCATGATGAAGTTTGTAAATTTGCTAATGTTTTAAAAGATCTTGGTGTTAATAAGGGTTCAAGGGTTTGTATTTATATGCCCATGATTGTTGAAGCAGCTTTTGCAATGCTTGCGTGCACAAGAATCGGAGCAGTTCATTCAGTAGTTTTTGGAGGTTTCTCACCTGAATCTTTAAAAGATAGGATTCTTGATGCTGATTGCAAAATTGTTATAACAGCTGATGAAGGTCTCAGAGGAGGAAAAAAAGTACCATTAAAATCGAATGTTGATGAAGCTCTTAAAGGTTGTCCTGAGGTAAAAAATACTCTTGTTATAAAAAGGACTGGAGGAAATGTTCCATGGAATGAAAACAGAGACGTTTGGTATGAAGAGCTGTCTAAAGATGCAGAGAATTCATGCAATCCAGAACCGATGGATTCTGAAGATCCCCTTTTTATACTTTATACATCTGGTTCAACAGGAAAACCAAAAGGAGTACTTCATTCTACTGCCGGATATTTATTAGGCGCTCACATTAGTTTTAAATATATCTTTGGTATAAGGCCAGAAGATAGATATTGGTGTACTGCCGATGTTGGTTGGATAACTGGCCACACTTATATCTTGTATGGTCCTTTATCAAATGGAGCTACAACTTTAATGTTTGAAGGAGTTCCAACTTATCCGTCTGCTTCAAGATGCTGGGAGATATGTGATAAATATCAAATCAATATCTTTTATACCGCTCCAACAGCAATTAGAGCACTTATGGCTCAGGGAGATGAGCCTGTTTTAAAAACCAAAAGAAATTCTTTAAGAATCTTGGGAACTGTTGGTGAGCCAATCAATCCAGAGGCATGGGATTGGTATTACAACATTGTTGGTCAATCTAAATGTGAGATTATAGATACTTGGTGGCAAACTGAAACAGGTTCTGTGCTCATATCTCCAATCTCAGGAATAACACCAACAAAACCAGGATCGGCTACCCTTCCTTTCTTCGGTGTAAGACCAGCGCTATATGATGAACATGGCAAAACATTAGAGGGATCAAATTCTGGAAACTTAGTTATAGAACAATCTTGGCCTAGTCAAATTAGAAGTGTTTATGGAGATCATCAAAGAATGATAGATACCTACTTTAGTATGTATAAAGATATCTACTTTACTGGTGATGGAGCTAGAAGAGATGAAGATGGTTACTACTGGATTACTGGAAGAGTAGATGATGTGCTAAATGTCTCAGGACATAGACTTGGCACCGCAGAGATTGAGAGTGCTCTTGTATTGCACTCAAAGGTAGCTGAGGCGGCAGTGGTTGGATTTGACCATCCTATAAAGGGCCAAGGCATCTATGCTTTTGTTACATTAATGATAGGAGAATCATTTGATAATGAATTAAATAATGAATTAAAACAATTTGTTGCTAAAGAAATAGGTGCAATTGCAAAACCAGACCTAATTCAAAATGCACCCGGCCTTCCAAAGACAAGATCTGGAAAAATAATGAGAAGAATTTTAAGAAAAATTGCCGAAGGTGACCTATCAAATCTTGGAGATACTACCACCCTAGCAGATCCATCAGTTGTAAAATCTTTAATTGATAATAAAATAAATCTATGAAGTTCTTAATTAATGAAAAGAAATAGTATATTTATTATTGTTTTACTAACTTTTATAGGTTGTAATACAAACCAAAATTATGATAAATCAATGCTTCCTAATGCAGATCCTGTAATTCTTAGCAAAGTAAATTCCAGAGACTTGATTACATGTATGCAGCTGCCTGTTCCACGCCCACCTATTCCGATCAATGTAGACCATAAAATACCTACAACAGAAGTCTATGATCAAAATGACTGTATCGAAGGGAAAATGGCTACAAAAGAAGGCCGAGATTTAAAAAATAAAAGGGATGAGGAAAATAAATTTAATCTAGAGATCGATCTAGAGAAGGATGAAGATATTAATTTAGAAGATCAAAAGGAAGAATAACAATTTTCTATATTTCTTATTTTGCCATCATGTTCGAGTTTTATTATATGTGCCATTAAACTCATTCTTGCTATGGGGTGAAGCATTTCAGGCACATCGTTATATACCAAAGGCAATAACTCATCAAGATTTGAATTCTTATTTTTCTCTATACATCTTAAAACTTTTGATTCTCTTGAGAACCTATGCCTAATGATTGATTGAATAGTCTTAGAGGGTTCTTTCATATAATTTCCATGGCCTGGTGCAAAATAACTAATATCGTATTCTTCTAAAAGTTTTAAAGAATCTATGTATTCGGTCATGTTTCCATCAGGAGGAGCTATTACGACAGTTGAACCATCCATAATATGATCGCCAGTTAATAAACATTTATATTTTTCTAAATAAAAACAAAGATGGTTTGATGCATGTCCTGGGGTATGAATAGTTTCAAGAGAGTACTCATCAGTTGAAATTACATCTCCATGATTTAAAACTGTATCAGGTATAAAAGTTTCATCCTCCCATTCAGACTCTCTATCAATTAATCTTCCAAACATTGGAATATCTAATTTTTTTGAAATGGGTAGTGCTGCAGGTGAATGATCGGTATGAGTATGAGTGACTAAAATTCTTTTAATCTTACCTTTGCCCTCTTCTAAAATAGCTTCGATATGTTCTGAAATATTTGGGCCAGGGTCTATTAAAGTAATATCTTCATTGCCAATCAAATAAGTATTAGTGCCTTGCCCAGTAAAGATTCCTCCATTAGGAGCCGTGATCTTTTTAATTAAATCGTTCATTAATGATCCTCATAACCATCATCACCAGGTAATAGCCCAACCCAATTACCATTTTCTTTAAAAAACTTGGGTAATATAGGGGGAATATCTTTATTTGTCAGTTTTTTTTGACTATTAAGCATGTCTTTTGCATCTTCAAATTCTGAACAAGACTGAAGATTCTTAATTGTTGGCATAATCATTTGCATCTCGCCCTTGAATGCCATGTCAACGGCTTTATTTGGATTAATCCATAAGCTTTGAGTTAGTTCCATGCCATCATGTTGAACAATTTGTTTTTCTGGTAAATAAGCAATAAAAAATCTTGTATCAAATCGCCTAGATTCAATATTAGGAGTTATCCAATGCGATAATGGTGCAATATTAGCAGTGGATAGAATCAAATCCTCTTTCACACACATATCTAATAAATTTATTTCATTTTTAATTAACTTTTTTCTATAACTATCGAATTTAGATTTCTCATCATCTTCAAGATTTAGTTTCTCACCAGATTTTTTTGTAGCTAAAAGAATGCCGACCTCTTCAAAACATTCTCTTATGCATGCTATCCAATAACTTAATCCTCCATGATCTAATCCAAGCAATTCTGACGCATTATTATCATCAAGTGAATCAGAATAATTTTCTAAATCTTTTAAATGGTCATCGTTATCTATTTTTCCTCCGGGAAAAACATAAAGATTTCCAAAGGGAGGTTTTTTAGATCTCTTAACCATTAACACCTCCATCTCATCCTGAGAATCTCTCAAAACTAAGACAGTTGCTGCTGGTATTAAATTATTATTCATAAAACTATTTGATATAGCTTAGAATACTGCTTATGAGAATTACTGACAATCTAAAAGACGATATCTCAAGTGCGCCTAGCTGGTTTCTTGATTCATTAAAAGTTGAGCCTTCTGAGTTAATCATAAAAAATATTAAAGGCGACCTTTCTTATTCTAGATGGAATTGTATTAACAAAAGTAAAAGTCTTTTAATTCTTATTCATGGAACTGGCGCTCATAAAAGATGGTGGTATCCAATAGCGCCTCATTTTATGGAAAAAACAAATGTTGTTGCTGTTGATCTTCCTGGGATGGGTGATTCTGGTTTTAGGGATGAATACAGTATTAAAGATTTTGGTGAATGCATCATATCAATCATTGAAGAAGAAAAAATTAAAAATGATTTAGATAATGTTTCTATTGTAGGGCACTCTTTGGGAGGTCAAGTTGCTGCTTACGTTGCATCAGAACAAAAAGAGCTCGTGAACAATTTGATTATGATTGACACCTTTATCAGGCCTCCGGATTGGGACCCTTCTCAGCATGAGGGAGGACCATTAAGAATGATTAAATACTATCCTGAAAAGAAAACAATTCTAGAAAGATTTAGATTGTTGCCACAGCAGGATTGTAAGAATGATTGGTTTATGAGATACATAGCCGATCATTCTGTGAAAAGAACTGAAGAAGGTTGGCGATGGAAATTTGATGATTCAATGTTTAATAGTCTTGAAAGATTATTTGGTTACAAATTTACATTTAAATGTCCTGCTCTATTCATTCATGGTCAAGATAGTCTTTTGATGTCTGGAAATATTCTAGGTAATATTAAAAATATGTATTCAGAAATAATGGAATTTGAAGAAGTGCCAGGAGCAGCTCATCACGTTCCGCTTGATAAGCCGAAAGAAATAATTGATATAATTAAAGGAAGATTATTATAAGCATTATATGAATTATTTTTATTTCTTTTTCTTTTTATTTCTATCAATAATTATACTTTTCAAGCCGTTCACTAGAATTCTTTCAAACTGGGTAATTAATTCACAACAGTTAACTTTAACAGGAGTATTGGTATCTCTTCTTGGTATTTTTTGTATTTACATTGGTATAAACAATCCGTTTTGGTATGAAAGAGTTTGGATGATCGTCACCCTTGTCTTAGGGTTAATTTTTGTGACTAGAGGTATTTTTATAATCTTCTTTCTAGATAAGATAAAGCAATTAATGTCTTCGTATATGAAGCATTATTATAAGTTTTCGATACCAATCTCAATAGTAATGGCTGTTATAGCTTTTATGGTTCTATCTTCAGATTACATAGGTCCTCAGAAAGATATAAGCTCATGCGAGTCTGATATCGATATTAGTGTGATTTGTGGCTTTAATAATCCTGAAGATATTGTAATCACTCCTGATAAACAATTCCTATTGATGTCTGAATTTGGAGGCATAAGTCCTTATGAAGAACAAAAACCAGGATTCTTTGCGCTTTTAGAACTTTCATCAGGCAAAAGAATCATACCGAATATCTCTATTGAGAATAGCTCATGGGGCGACCCCTCATGCATTAGAAGTGATTATGAATTTGGGCCTCATGGAATTGATTTAATTGAAAGGTCTGATGGTAAGTTTCAACTTGGAGTTGTAAGTCATTTTCCTAATGAAACAATAGAAATGTTTGAAATTCAAAAAAATAAAGAATCATGGGATATGATCTGGAGGGGATGTATCAATGTCCCATATGAGTATTACTTTAATGATATAAGTCTTAAAAAAGACGGTGGCTTCTATGCAACACATATGTATAGAAGAGATATTACTTTAAATGAATGGTTGCTAACATCCATGCTAAAAAGCAATTCTGGTTATTTGATTGAATGGAATGATAATAAATTTGTTAAGATCGAAGGAACAGAAGGAAGTGGTCCAAATGGAATAGCTCTGGATGATGATTCTAATTTGATTTTTATAAATTACAATCAAGGTGACCTCATCACAACATTCGATCTTTCTAGTAATAAAAAAATTCATAGTCAGTTTGTACAATCTCCAGATAATCCCTATATTGATGGAAATTATTTATGGGTAACTTCTCTAGATTTTCAACCAAATGATTTTGGAGAATGCGAATTTAAAAAGAGTTGTTCGTTACCTTTTTCAATATATAAATTAGATAAGCATACATTGGATGTTATTGATAAATATTCATTTTCTAAAACTGTCTTTGGTTTGCCCACTGTTGCAGTTCCAGTAGGAGATAATCTTTATATGGGCTCATTTCATTCTGATAGATTGGGTTATTTTAGGATAAATTAATCTTATGATTGAAGATTTTAATTTTGATTCTATTCAAATAAAAATTCCACAAAGATCTGAAAACTCTCATAAAGGTGACTTTGGTAAAGTCTTAGTATTAGGTGGTTGTAAGGGTATGGGTGGAGCAGCTATTCTTTCTTCTGAAGCAAGTTTATTCTGTGGATCTGGGCTAGTTCATTTACATACTCATTCGACCAATGTAGAAGCAAGCTTAAAAAGAAATCCAGAAGTAATGACTTTAGGAATTGATAATGATTATGAAATCTTTGATGGAATAGATGTTGTGCTTTGCGGACCAGGATTAAAGGATGATGAATGGTCATATGGGGTTTATAAGCAAGCAATTACTATTAATGACAAACATGCTCTTATTTTAGATGCTGGTGCCCTTAGGTATTTATCTAAATCTTATAAAGATTTTCAAGTTACTAATAGAAGCTTAATATTAACTCCTCATCCTGGCGAAGCAAGCATGCTTTTAAATGTCTCAATTGATGAAATTCAAGAAGATCGATCAGGTGCTGCAAAAGAGATTTCTAATAAATACAATGCAGATGTGATTCTTAAGGGGAATAAAACTATAGTTTGTTCAAAAATTGATAATAGAATATCTTTATGCAATGAAGGCGGGCCAGAGCTTGCAACTGGAGGAACTGGTGATATTCTTGCAGGAGTAATATCTGCGATGGTTGCACAAAAACTAACTCCACATGATTCGTGTATTCTTTCAACAGCCTTACATGCTCGTGCGGGAAAAAGTTTCAATGAAAATGTGGGAGAAATTGGGTTAAATGCCTCGGCTTTGATCCCTTTAATAAGAAATCTTTTAAATAAATGAAATCGATTATCCTTAAAGACAATGAAGCTACTATCGAACTAGGCAAGATAATTGCTTCTAAAATAAAAAAAATAAATAAACCATCTGTTGAAATACATCTTGAGGGAGACTTGGGAACTGGAAAAACTTTTTTAACAAGAGCAATAATAAAAAGTTGTGGCTGGAGTCAACATGTAAAGAGCCCTACCTATACCTTGTGTGAAGAATATGATCTAGGGGAGATGCTTTTTCTCCATATTGATTTGTATAGAACTAATGAGGCTGATGATATTCTTATATTTGATTTAGAAAGAAAAACGCATGCTAAAAAAATTATAATAATTGAATGGCCACAAAAATTAACAAATGAAAGAGAGTTTGATTTAAAAATATGTTTTAAACATATTGATAATGGAAGAGAAATTTCGATAATATCTAAAGAAAAAAAATTGATGCTTTAATAAATGAATAAAAATAAATTTTTATACCTTTGTTTAATCCTATCTGCTTTTGTAAGGGGAAACGAAGTATCATTTAGTGAGGTAACAAAATTAGATGCCGATACTATTCAAATTTCATTTCTTCTAGAAAAAGTATCTTATTTGAAATCATATTCTCTTGTTAATCCTTCAAGGTTGGTAATCGATGTATATAACAGTAAGCTTAATTCAGAAATAAATGAGGCATATAACTTTCCTGTAAGAAAGATAAGCGCTACATCTGAAGAGGGTTTAACTAGAATTGTTATTGACCTATATGAGTTTGTTAGATGGGAAAAGCCTGTTCAAATCAAAACGGATAAAGGCATCCTTCTTAATCTTGTTATTTCAAAAGATAAAAAATTAAAAAAGAATACTAGAGATATTGTTATAGGCATCGATGCTGGTCATGGAGGAAAATATCCTGGAGCAGTTGGTAGTAATAATATTTTAGAAAAAGATGTGACATTGCTAATTGCTAAAGAGTTAGAAAGAACTTTGCGAGATACACAAGGATACCGACCAGTAATGATTAGAGATGGTGATGAAACGGTATCGCTTAATGATAGATATCAAAGAGCTAGGCAATATGCAGCAGATATCCTAGTCTCAGTTCATGCAGATGGTTTTAGACTTGCGTCAGTTAAAGGTGCTTCTGTGTTTATTTGGTCAGAAGAAGCTTCAAGCACTGTTGCACTAAATCTATCTGAAAAACAAAGAAAACGAATACAAGCTGATATAAAGAATTTAAAGACTGAAGATTTCAATGAAGACGAAGCAAGGGTGCTCTATCCAGAAATATATATAAAAAAGATACAGCAAAGCGAAGCTTTAGGAATAAAAATTTTAGACCAACTTAAGAGTGATCCTTTCACAAAAATACATAAGAAAAATGTTGAGTATGCTGACTTTAGAGTCTTAAAATCAATTGATATTCCTTCAATATTAGTTGAATCAGGCTTCATAACAAATCCTGAAGATGCAGAGAGGCTTAAAAAAAAGAAAGGAAGAAGAATGATAGCAAGGTCTATATTTTTGGGTATTAATGACTATTTTATTGAAAACCCAATAGAAGGAACTTTTGCAGAAGATAACCCCTCTCATCTGAATTATGAAATTCAAAAAGGTGATGTGCTTTCTGAAATTGCAATAAGATTTGGAGTAACGGTTGAATCAATATCAAAAACAAATAACCTAGACAACAAATCTATTTACCCAGGTCAAATAATCAAAATTGAGATTTAAGACATATCATATGGATCTATATCAAAAGACCATTTAACTTTTTTACTTTCTGGCCAGATCTCAAATTCTTTAATTAAAAATTTAAGCACTCTATTAAGATAAGTTTTAGTTGGTGA
>CEWO01101510.1_pt1 | contig 17590 bp, 15 predicted proteins | sample 361561 | NCBI WGS metagenome assembly CEWO01 (sample SAMEA2623627, study PRJEB7988) | marine metagenome | isolation source: saline water (ENVO:00002010), including
CCAGGTTTTCATCCTGGTAACCGGGGTTCGATTCCCCGTCGGGCTACTTAAAAATAATAATTATGGCAAATCATAAGTCGGCATTAAAAAGAATAAGACAAACTGAAACGAGAAGATTGTTGAATAAATATAAGCATAAGACTGCAAGAAATGCAGTTAGAGATTTAAAAGAAACAACTGATAAGAAGTCAGCAGTAGAGATGTTGCCAAAGGTTTCTTCAATGTTAGACAAACTAACTAAAACAAATATTATTCATAAGAATAAGGCTGCTAACTTGAAATCAAAGTTAACTAAGCATGTAGATTCATTATCTTAATAAAGAATTAATAACTCATAAAAAGGGCTAATCAATTGATTAGCCCTTTTTTTATTTTTGCTTTATGAAAGAGATAATAATATATACTCCTACAATCACATCAAGACACATATATGTGTTTAAGCTCATATTTGAGGAGATATGCCATGTTGGTTATGAGTTAGTTGATAAAATTGATCTTTTTCAATCTTCGGAGAAAATCAAAATAAATTATTCTAGAAATAGAATGTCTAATGATGAGATCTTCGTTGAGGCTGATGGCTTGTTATCATCTAGAGATATTATAGAGGTTGATTTGAATTTTTTTAAAGAGAACAATAAAGAGTATCTATTTAGGACGACTCAGGATTCATCATACTTACATGATATATTTTCTTCAGTTTTTTACTTGGTGAGTAGATATGAGGAGTACTTGCCGCATTTAAAAGATCAATTTGGAAGATATCTAGCCTCAGAAAGTATAGCATTTAAGAAAGGATTCTTAAGAAAACCTGTTGTAAATATTTGGATTCAAGAATTTGTATGTTTTATTAAAGATTTTGCTTCGACATTAGAGGTTAAAACAGCTTCTTTTAGCTATATCTCAACTATTGATATTGATAATGCTTATTTATATAAAGGAAAGGGGTTTGTTAGAACTATTGCATTAATAGTGCGGTCATTATTAAATCTTGATTTTAAGAATATTAGATTTATGTTTTCTATTTTTTTTGAGAGGAGGAAAGATCCTTTTGATACTTATTCTTTTCAATTTAATTTACAAAAGAAATATAATATAGATGTTAGGTACTTTATATTGCTTGGAGATTATGGCTTAAATGATAAAAATCTCTCTTATTCAAATAGTAATGTTATTTCATTGATTAAGAGGTTGTCTGATTTAGCTTTAGTTGGTATACATCCATCGTTTAGATCGAATGATGGAATCAATATATTGCAAAAAGAAATAGCAAGATTAGAGGATATACAGAAAAGAGCAGTATTTTTTAGTAGGCAACATTTTTTACAATTATCTTTACCAGAAACCTATAAAAGACTTATTTCATTAGGTATTACTGAAGATTTTACAATGGGATATGCTTCCGAATTAGGTTTTAGGGCAGGTATAGCTTCTCCATTTAGTTTTTATGATTTGGATATGGAGCAACCCTTGTCAATAAAGGTTTATCCTTTTTCTATAACTGATGATATTCTAAAGTTTAACTTACAGCTTAATGTAGAAGATGTGCAAAATGAAATTGCAGAAATTATTGAAGCGGTAAAACGTATTAATGGGACTTTAATAAGTGTTTGGCATAATGATACATTTAGTAACTTTGGTGTTTGGAAAGATTGGAAGAATGTGTATGAGGATATGATTAAACAAATAATATATAAAGATGAAAATAATTAATTTAGGAAATAAGAATAGTATTTTCAACCACTTTATTAGAGAGATAAGAGATGTAAGTATTCAAAATGATTCGATGCGTTTTAGAAGAAATATCGAGAGAATTGGAGAGATCTTTGCTTATGAGATAAGTAAGGAAATGGAATATAAAACACAAGATATCACGACTCCTCTTGGAATATCTACGGAGAGCTTAATGAAAGAAAAGCCAGTATTAGCAACTATATTACGGGCAGGGCTTCCGCTTCATCAAGGCTTATTAAATTATTTTGATAGTTCTGATAATGCTTTTATTTCTGCTTACAGAAGCCATCAGAAGGGTGGCGATTTTGAGATAAAGATAGAATATATGGCATCGCCTGATTTAGGAGGTAAGACTCTTATTTTATGCGATCCAATGCTTGCAAGTGGTTCATCTATGATCTTGGCAATTAAGGCAATCTTAAGAACAGGAACCCCAAAACATATTCATATTGTTTCTGTTATTTCTTCTTCTGAGGGGGTAGAATATGTAAAAGAGAATATCCCTATCAAGAATTGTACTTTATGGATTGGTTCAGAGGATGCAGAGATGACTGCTGAATCCTATATTGTTCCTGGTCTTGGTGATGCAGGAGATTTAGCTTTTGGAAAGAAGAAATAAATGAAATACAAACATATATTCTTTGATTTAGATAGAACATTATGGGATTTTGAAAAAAATTCTCATAAGACATTATTGCAACTTATTGATAGATTCTCACTACTAAAGAAAGGAGTTGATACTGCAGAAGACTTTATTAGAAGATATAAAATTCATAATGACATATTATGGGGTTTATATAGGATAAATAAGATTAGTAAAGAAGAGCTGAGAGGGAAAAGATTTCTTCTTACAATGCAGGAGTATGGTATAAATGACCTCCAACTTGCTGAGGATTTTGGATCAACTTATATTGATGAGTCACCATATAAGACTAAACTATTCCCCTTCTCACATGAGATTCTTAACTATCTAAAAGAGAGATATACTCTGCATATCATTACAAATGGATTTCAAGAGGTACAACATATTAAATTAGAAGCATCACGATTAGATGAGTATTTTGATATAGTTATTACTTCTGAACAAGTTGGTGTAAAGAAACCAGACCGAAGGATTTTCGACTTTGCTTTAAAGAAAGCTAATGCATTATCGTATGAGAGTATAATGATTGGAGATGATTTAATAGTTGATGTATTGGGAGCAGAGAAAGCAGGCTTAACGGCTATTTATTTTAACCCTGAAAGAGTGGAACATAATGAGAAATTTTCTTTTGAGGTCTCATGTCTTAGTGAGATAAAACAGATATTATGAATCCGGCCTTTTTTAGGTCTTTCCAGAACTTAGGGTATGATTTGTTTACAACTTCCACATCATTTATTTGTAATTCTCCAAACCTTAAACAACATGGAGCAAAGCTCATTGCCATTCTATGGTCTTTGTAAGTATCAATAATTTTTGACGAAGTTAATTTCTCTAACTCGTTATCTACTGCGATTATTCTGTTAGTTTCTTTATCTTTTAATGTGGAAAGGCCTAAGAACTTAGATTTTATATTGAGTCCAAAAAGAGTGCATCTTAAGGATTGATAGATGTCAGGTGTGTTTAATAAGTCATATGATTTATTAGCATGAATATTTTGGTTTTTCTTTAGAATTAAAACTCCTTCTTCAAATGAAGAATCTACACCTAGCTTATTAAATATTGCGATATTTTTTTTATCTCCTTGTATAGAATCCTCTTTTAGTCCATTAAGTTTAATTTCACATGAATTAGATAAAGCTGCAATCTCAAACCAGAAAGAAGCAGAAGACCAATCTGACTCTAACTTGTATCTCTTAGCTGTATAGCTCTGAGGTTCTATGCTTATAATGTTATCTTTCCAATGACTATCTATGCCAAATTCTTTCATCAATGCTAGAGTCATCTCTATATAAGTTCTTGATACTATCTCTTTATTAATATGTAGTTCAATTCCTTTCTTTAATATTGGGGCGATTAGTAGTATAGATGTGATAAATTGCGAACTTATATCTCCATCAATTTCAATTTTCCCTCCCTCTAATTTACCTCCAGTTATTTTTAAAGGGGGAAACCCTTCTTTCTCTAGATAATCAATCTTACTTCCCATGCCTCTTAGAGCATTTACTAGTCCTTTTATGGGTCTTTCCTTCATTCTATCAGATCCAGTTAACACAAGTTCGGTATTATTTTGAGATGATAAGTAAGAAGTAAGGAATCGGAATGTAGTTCCTGCATGCCCTACATCAATTGTATTTTTATCTGATATTAGTGCTCTTTGTAAGTATTTTGTGTCATAAGAATCAGATAAGTTATCAATTTTAAAGTCTGTGTTACAGAGCGCTTGAATAATTAATAATCGGTTTGAAAGACTTTTTGATGCGGGTAATTCAATGTCACAATTTACTATCTTAGTTGGATGCGAAATTTTATAATTCATCTTCTGAGAACAAATTATCTACTGTGCAGCTTCCTATTGCTTTTAATAGAGAGAAATTAATTCTTTCTTTTAGGTTCTTCTTATCATTCCACATGAAATTTAAGAGTTCTGATTTTGATGGGTAATGTGGTAATTGGAAATTAGATAATATATAATTTTTAATCTGATTTTTTTCTTCTAATGATAAACTTGAAAGTTCAGTCTCTAAAATAATACCCATGAAGATTGCTTCTCCATGTAGAATTGGATTTCCTTTTTTAAGATAATAGCTTTCAATTGCATGTCCGTAAGTGTGGCCAAAATTAAGTTTTTTTCTTTCATTATTTTCTTTTGGATCTTTAAGAACAATTTCATTTTTTATCTTAATAGAAGTTTCTATAATATGCCTCCAATCTAGTTCTTCGAATGAACTATTACTAATATCTTGCCATAGCATCTGATTTGAGATCAGTACATGTTTTATAACTTCTGCGAATCCTGATTTTAATTGATCAGTTGATAATGTTTCTAAGAAAGCAGGGTTTATAATTACTGAATTTGGATTGGAGAATAGTCCTATCTGATTCTTTAAATCATGAGTATTTACTCCTACTTTACCTCCAATTGAGGCGTCAACCATTGCAAGAAGAGTTGTTGGTATCTGAATAAAATTAATGCCTCTTTTGTATGTCGAGGCACAGAATCCTCCCATATCTCCAATTACACCGCCACCTAAGTTGATCAATAATGAATTTCGATCAAAGTTATTATTTGTAAGTCGATGCCAAATAAAATTACAACTATCTATAGTCTTATTTTTTTCTCCAGATTCTATCTCAATAATTAAAACACCTGGTATCTTGGGAAGTTTCTTAAGACAATCTCTTTTCGTATTCTCATCTACTAGAATTCCAACTTTAGAATATTGAGATAGATCTAGCTTACTTAAAGAATCATCTCCTACCCAGATAGAATAATTGGCTGACTTTATTTCTTTCACTGGGTAATTTCAGGCAAAGGATTACCAGTACAACCGTTAGGATAAGATATCCCTAAAAGAGTAGAGATTGTAGGCGCAATATCACGAATATTTACTTTTCTGTCAGCTTGTCCTTGTGGAATGTTTCCTCCCCAGAAAATAAGTGGGACATGGGTGTCGTAACTATAAGAAGATCCATGAGTTGTTCCTCCAGCTTCCCAATGTGATTTTAACCACCCAGTTTGTAGGCTTACAATTACATCTCCAGATCTTTTTTGATTATAGCCTCGCTGAACTAAAGAATGGAAAGAATTTTGATATTCATTCTCATTCAATTGAGTTGCTGTATATGTATTTTTTACCCATTCATATTTTAAGAGAAACTTTGCACATTTTCTTTCAATTTCTTCTAAATCAATATCTTTTTCTAGAATTAAATCATGGTTTAAAAATAAATGGTTATTAGAATAATCTTTTATCCAATCTCCTTGTCCGTAAATTGTATTTAGATGAGAAAGCAGTTCTGTTTGCATGATAGATTTATCAAAATAACCTGCTGGGATATTTCTTTTTAACAGTTCATTAGGTTCAGAGACTACACCATGATCTGCAGTAATAAAAAGCACTACATTATCGCTTCCTACAGTGTTATCAATTTGTTTAATAATTTCTTCTAAGTCCTTATCTAATCTTAAATAAGTGTCTTCTATTTCAGCAGCATGAGGTCCATATTGATGCCCAATATAATCAGTAGAAGAAAAGCTAAGAGTTAATATATCTGTTTGGTTTCCTTGTCCTAACTTTTCTTTCTTAAGAATTTCAATTGCTAGGTCTTTTAAAATAGTATTTCCATAAGGGGTGCTTTTTATAGCACTTCCTCCTTGCTGACTATATTGAGTAAGTAGGTTATGATTAAACTTTCCTTTTACTTCCCATATGCCTTCTAGATAGTGTTGAGCTGGTTTAGTTTCATTGATTTTTTGAATGTAATCTGGAAGAGCTTCCATATAAAAAGAAGATGTAATCCATTTTCCTTCACTATCCATCCAATATGCGCCATTTGCACTATGTCCTGCAGGTAATATAGCGCCTCTATCTTTTAAAGATATTCCAAAGACTTTACTATTGTTGTTAAATAGCTTTAATTCATCTGCAAATGTGGTAGTAAGCATATGATGAGGAGACATCTTTCCATCTTCAGATTGGACATCTATATTCTTCTGTTCACAATTACAAACAGTATGCATATCTCCATCTCCAGCGCAATAAATATAATTTCCAGACTTTTTATCATACCAGTCATTTGCAATAATACCATGAACAGCAGGAGTAGTTCCAGTAAAAATAGAAGCGTGTCCAGGGCCAGTATAAGTAGGAAGATAACCAAACTGACAATTACGGAAAAAGTATCCTTGGTTAATTAATCTTTTGAATCCTTCATCTCCAAAATTATCCCAAAAACGGTAAACATAATCATAACGCATCTGGTCAACTACAATTCCAACTACTAATTTCGGTTTTTCTTGAGAAAATGACTGTAATGATATAAATGATATAATTAATAAGATGAGTAGTTTTTTCATTTTTTTATTTTTTTAATAAATACAACTAAAAGTGATAAAATAATTGCAGCCAATACGTCTGCAATTGGGGGTACACTTGGCCAAACAAAGTTCCATATACAAACTAATGCTAACCAAGCAAACCAGATCCAGTCAAAGTTTTTGATTTTCATTCTATAAATATAATATACTAGCAAACTTACAAATAGTCCCCAGAACATACCCCCTAAAATATCAAAAGGATAATGGACCCCTAAATAGATTCTACTAAACCCAACTATTACTGCCCACGAGAATAGATGAACAAATCCCCAGAATTTTCTAAAAAGTAAAGCAATAAAAAATGTAATAGAAAAATAGTTAGAAGCATGAGATGATATAAATCCGAAAGGTCCCCCACATCCATCAACTACTCTTATTCCCTCTAAAAAATGACAAGGGCGAGATCTTTCAAAGACCTCTTTAAATAAATGTACAGAACCAAAATCTGCTAGAAATATTAAAAATCCTAATGAAAATAATATTTTTAGGAATTGTCCTGAGAATCGTTTGTAAATTAAATAAAGAATATAAACATAAACAGGAATCCAGAACCATTTAGAAGAGATAAGAATCATTACTTCATCCATTTGCTCCCAGCCTGTGGAATTAATTAATCTAAAAATATATTCATCTATTTTCTGTAGATTATTCATTATTTATTAAGTTTTTCCCAGATCAAATCTTTTAATTCTGTTAGTCCTTGCTGTGCAACCGATGAAATGAAAAGACTTGGTAAATCCGCCGGGAGATCTTTTTTTATTTCTTCAACTAGTTCTTCATCTAGCATATCAGATTTACTAATAGCTAATATTCTATCTTTATCTAGAAGCTCAGCATTATATTTTTTTAATTCTTTTAATAGAATTTTATATTCTTTAGTAATGTCATCCGTGTCAGCAGGGACCATAAATAGGAGAGTAGAATTTCGTTCAATATGTCTTAAGAATCGTAGCCCTAACCCTTTCCCTTCTGAAGCTCCCTCAATAATCCCAGGAATATCTGCCATAATAAAAGACTTATGATCTCGATATGATACAATCCCTAAGTTAGGAACTAAAGTAGTAAAAGGATAATTTGCAATTTCAGGTTTTGCCGCAGAGACAATAGAAAGTAAAGTAGACTTCCCAGCATTTGGTAATCCTACTAAACCAACATCAGCTAATACTTTTAACTCAAGTATAAACCAACCTTCAACGACATCTCCACCAGGCTGAGAGTATCTTGGAGACTGATTAGTAGAAGACTTAAAATGCGAATTACCTCTACCGCCCATTCCTCCTTTAACTAGTATAAATTCTTCATTATTATTGGTAATTTCACAAAGTATTTCTCCTGTTTCCGAGTTTTTTGCAATAGTACCTAAGGGCACATCAATGACCTGACTCTTACCATCTCTTCCGTGTCTATGATTGCCACTTCCAACACCCCCTGCTTCCGCGAAAATATGTTTTTTATATCTTAAGTGTAAGAGTGTCCACATTTGCTCATTTCCTCTAAGTATTATATGACCTCCTTCTCCACCATCTCCACCATCAGGACCACCTTTCGCTGTAGTTTTATCTCTTAAAAAATGAGAAGAACCAGCACCTCCTTTGCCAGAACGGCAAAAGATTTTTACATAATCAACAAAATTGGAATTCTTAACTCTCATTTAAAGGTTGTCAATTACGCTATTTAGCCTATTTGCAATTTCCTCAACAGATCCTATACCCTCAATTTCAGAAAGTTTATCTTGATTTGAGTAAAATGTTTTTAAAGGAGCTGTTTTATTGTTGTATTCATTAATTCTATTGGCAATGATACTTTCATTCTTATCATCTGCTCTTCCAGAATCTTTTCCTCTTTTTAGTAATCTTTTTATAAGCTCATCATCTGCTACTTTTAATGAAAGCATAACAGATATTGAGGTTTCTTTTCCCTTTAGTAGATTATCTAAAGCGGTAGCCTGAGCTTCTGTTCTTGGAAAGCCATCAAAGATAAATCCATTTGCATCTGGGTTATTATCTAATTTTGAAGAGATCATACCAATTACTATTTCATCAGAAACTAAATCTCCTCTGTCCATTATAGATTTTGCTTCAACTCCTAATTTTGTTCCTTCTGAAATTTCGGATCTTAAAATATCCCCTGTTGATAAATGAACTAAATTATATTTATTAATTAATAGGTTTGATTGTGTCCCTTTTCCAGCTCCAGGAGGACCAAATAATACTATGTTTAACATTTTCTATTCTTTTAGTTTATAAATATGTGGCAAATTACGACCAAATTCATCATAATCTAAGCCATAACCAACAACAAAATCATTAGCAATTGATTTTCCAATAAAGTCAATATTAAGATCTTTTGTATAAGCTTCAGGCTTAAACAATAATGTAGCTACTTTTATATCTCCCACCTTTTCTTTTTTAAGTAATGATATTATTTTTTCTAATGTAATACCAGTATCGATTATATCTTCTAATATTATAATATTTCTACCTGATATATCTCCACTTATTCCAATAAGCTTATTTACTTCTCCAGTGGTTTCTTTACCTAAGTAAGAAGAAAGTTTAATAAAAGATATCTCGGTTTTTGGTAGAGTAATTTTCTTCATTATATCTGAAGAAAACATGAAAGAACCATTTAATACAGAAATAAATAAAGGGTTTTTTATGCGTGTATTATTTATATTATTCGCTATAGAATGCACTATTGCTGCAATTTCAGTTTCAGCAATAAAAACTTCAAATTTTTTATTATGTAGAGTGATATCTTTCATTCTATAATTATTTTTTTCTCCACTGTGCCATCATCATAAACATAAAAAAGTATAGAGTTATTTTTCACTTCATTTTTTCTTCCTAGCATATCTTTGATAGATAAAATTTTTCTTTCTGAATTTTGTTTAGTTATATTAATAGATGGTGTAGTAATACCATTAAGTTGATCTACGACAGCTAATCCATCACCTAATTCATAAAAATCTACTGTCACAAAATTGGGAAATTTATTAGTTTGTGTTTGACAGTCCAAAGCCCTATTAATAAAAAAAGGATTTGCATTAACATCATTGGATTCATTGTAGAGGCCATAGCCTAACGTAGCGTCAGTGACAAAGTGATTTAAGATAAATAAATCATTTAACGGATCTCCTCTATTAAAATCACATGTAAAGTCATTGATCGTATTAACACTGAAATGAGTCTCTACTGCATGATTCCATATATAATGGTACCAATTTTGAGATCCATTTGCATCATCTTCATCAGTAAAGATTACAAGTCTATTGTCATTATCAATCATGTTCTGTAGAGTAGGCCAAGCTAGAGAATTATTATGAGTATATAAATAATTAGCTAATCCAGATTGGTTAATCTCATCCTCTATGTCATTAGCTGTTACATAGCACTCTAGAATGATTGTTACAATCTCATTTGGATTATTATCTAGAAATATTTTGATATCATTCAATATATCAGATAACGGGATGTATCCTAGGGCAATTATTGAATGGTATGCCACTGGATTTCCAAATAAATCATTATAAACATCAATCATTAAGCCTCTAACTCCATCATTTAATTGAGATGCTATATTATAGGTTTGATTAGGAAAGAATAATCCATCTTGATCTGAGTTAAATGCATTGTGTGTTGTTAAATAGGCTACTTCACTATATTGCTTTGAACATAAATCCAATGAACCATTACACTGCGCATAACTAATATGTAGTGAGGTTACTAGTATTAATAATATAGAGATAGTTTTTTTCATGTTTAATTATTACACCATACTTTTCTTAAAGTTAATTGTTCTTCTGTGGGTTCTTCTATTCTTACAATCTCTAATAGCTTGTAATGATTCCCAATAGTTAAAGGTATAGATTTTTCTGAAAACTTCTTTTTTATCATAAAGGTTGCTTCTGACTTGCAATCTTTAAGGATATCTGAAATTTTTCCTTCAATATCTTTGCCATCTACTTTTGTAATCTCATCTTCAGGTGCTATTCCCTTTTTATCTGTAACTGAATTTGGCTCTACTTTTTTAATAATTATTTTTCCATCCTCTTTAACTGCAATAAAACCAAAATACTGTGCACATAAGTTTGGGTTTTTTTTCTCTTTTAATTCTAATCCTACTATTTCTAAAGCGGCTTTTAAAGTTGGGATGTAATCCTGAGTCCCATAAATATGATCTTCAAAAATTTCAGCAACTTTCAGTCCTCCAAATTCAACGCAAATATTTCTAAAATCATCTTCAGAATATCCTTTTTCTACAAGTGCAAAGTCTTCATAAAGCTTTTTCATCACAGAGTGTAAACTATCTTTCCCTTCTGTATTGCGGATTATCTCCAGATCAACCATTAGCATACAAAGAGCAGCATCAGGATAAATTGATGTTTTTCTATCTGGAACTCCTAATTTGTAGCCATCTAACCAATTATCAAAACCACTATTAGCTACTGAAAGGTTAAATCTTCCATAATTTGTAAGGTGTCTTTCTAAATTCTGATTCTGAGTTTTTACAAATTCTTCCCAATTAAAAACACCAGAATTATAAAGCATTAAATCTCCCATATAGGTAGTTACCCCTTCTGCAACAAATCCAGTTCTAAAATAGTTTTCTTTTGTAAAATTGTAGGGATACATCTCTTCAGGTCGGATTGCTTTTATGTTCCAAGTATGATATAACTCATGAGAACAAACACCTAATAGATCTTCATATCTTTTATCCATAATCTCATCACCAGGTCCTATTAAAAGAACAGTATTTTTTGTGTGCTCTACTCCATGATAACTTTTATAAGGAGTAATTTGAAAGAAGAAGTGATATTCATCAACAGGGAAGCTCCCAAATTTATTTATTTGACTCTTTGTAAATGCTGTAAAATCAGTTTTTAATTTTTTCCAATCTGGGTTGCATTTTCCTTGGAACCATAAATGAAATGTAATTTCATCAAGATTATAATTGTCATATTGCAGTGAATCAGAACAGATTATTGGCGATTCTGAAAGCAAATAATAACCTTTTACTGAAAGCATATTGTCATCTTGCTTCATTGAAGAAGCAATCTTATAATTTTCTGGAATTTCTAAATTTATACTATATTCTTCTTCAATTCTGTCTACAATGTAAAACATACAATGTACAGGGTTTAAATATAATTGATGCTCATCTAAATAACAAGCACCTGCATCTAATTGATTAGCATAATAATTATAGACAATTGTAATTTCTGCTGATCCTTTTGTTTCAACTTCCCATAGATCTTTTGTAATTTTCTTAAAAGATAGTGGATTGTTGTCCTCATCAAATGCAGCCCATTTTTGTATGTTTTGAGCAAAATTTGCAAGTTCATACCTTCCAGGTCTCCATGCTGAAAGTTGGAATTGCATTTTTTCTTTTCCTAATGTTCTTGCCGAAAGTTCAAAATCAACAAAGTGGCGGTGAGGATTGTTATATGAGATATAATAATTTATCATTTGTATAGAAATAGGATACAAACTTACACATTTTAAGGTGTTTTACCTCTTATAGAAAATGATACATTTTACGTACATTTGCAATAACACGCAAAATTATATAATGAGGAAAGAAACAGTAAAATATGATTGCAAGTATTTTGAGGGTCATATACCATGTAAACCAAATAAACAATTTGATTTGCAATGTGATGACTGTTCTCATTATGATATAAGCCAATCAGCGATTACTTGTCTAGATACTAAGGAGTCATTACTACAAGAGATTTTTAATATTTGCGATTTTGTTAAACAAGATAAGCTAGTAATTCCTACTAAGATAATAGCCCAGTCAACTAGAATCTTATTTATAAAGTTAGGGGCAATTGGTGATGTTATTAGAACTACACCTCTTTTAGAGAGATATAAGCAAGAATATGGTAATTGCCATTTTACTTGGATTACACATAGTCCTCAAGTAATCCCTAAAGACAAGGTAGATGAGATTTATAAGTGGGATTCATCTTCTGTTACTTTTTTGTCAGATCAAGAATTTGATATTGCTGTAAATTTAGATAAAGATAAAGAAGCATGTATGTTATTGTCATGTGTAGAGGCAAAAGAGAAATTTGGATTTATATGGAAAGATGGTCATATTAATACTGCTACTGATAAAGCAGAACATAAACTAATTACAGGACTTTTTGATCATATTTCAAAGAGAAATACAAAGAACTATTTGGAGGAAATATTTGAGATATGTCATTTTGATTTTAGTGGCGAGGAATATATGATTAATCTTAATCAGAATATCAGTGATATTTGGGAAAAGAAACTTAAAGATTTAGCTGTAGGAAAAACTATTATTGGACTCAATACAGGTTGCGGATTAAGATGGAAAACACGTCTTTGGCCTTCAGAATACTGGATACAATGTATTAAAGAATTAGAAGCACAAGGTTATTTTTGCTTATTAATGGGTGGTCCTGATGAAGATGAGATGAATAGGTTTTATCAAAAAGAAACGAATGCAACTTATCTTGGTACTTTTAGTTTAGAAGAGTTTATCGCAATAACAAATAATACAGACATTATTGTAACTCCTGTGAGTATGATGATGCATATTGCATTGGCTCTTAAAAAACAGCTTATGCTTTTTCATAATATTTTTAATGTACACGAATTTGAACTTTATTCAAGAGGAATAATTATTGAGCCTAAGAGCGGTTGTGATTGTTATTTTGGAAATTCTTGTAAGAGAGAAAAAAGTTGTATGTATGACATTTCAGTTCAAGATGTTTTAAGTAATATTGCAGTTCTAAAAAAGAATTTAAAAAGAATAGGTATATGAACTATGATGTAATAGTATTAGGAAGTGGTCCTGGAGGCTATGTAACAGCTATCCGTGCTTCTCAATTAGGTTTAAAAGTAGCGGTTGTTGAAAAAGAAAGCTTGGGAGGAATATGCTTAAATTGGGGATGTATCCCTACAAAGGCATTATTAAAATCTGCTCAGGTATTTGAGTATATTAATCACGCTGAAGATTTTGGAATATCAGTAAAAGATGTTAATGCAGATTTCTCGAATATTATTAAAAGGAGTAGGGATGTTGCAGATGGAATGAGTAAGGGAATCTCCTACCTGCTAAAGAAGAATAAAGTGGAAGTAATAAATGGTTACGGAAAAGTAAAGAAAGGAAATAAAGTATCCGTAACTGCAGATGGAAAATCAACTGAGTATTCTTCAAAGCATATTATTATTGCAACTGGAGCTAGAAGTAGAGAGTTACCTAATTTACCACAAGATGGTAAAAAAGTTATTGGATACAGAGAGGCTCTTATATTGCCAAAGGCTCCTAAAAAGATGGTAATTGTTGGATCTGGTGCAATTGGAGTAGAATTTGCATATTTTTATAATGCAATGGGGTCTGATGTTACAATAGTAGAGTTTATGCCAAATATCGTTCCTGTTGAGGATGTTGATGTTTCAAAGCAATTGCAAAGATCTTTCAAGAAATCAGGGATTAAAATTATGACTAAATCATCTGTTGAGAAAGTAGATACTTCTGGTATAGGCTGCAAGGTACTTATAAAAACTCAAAAAGGTGAAGAGACAATTGAATGTGATGTAGTGCTTTCTGCTGTTGGGATTACTGCTAACATTGAAAATATTGGATTAGAAGAAGTGGGGATTAAAACGGATAAAGGCCGAATTATTGTTGATGATTATTACAATACTAATGTAAGTGGATATTATGCGATTGGTGATGTGTTGCCAAATCAAGCTCTTGCTCATGTTGCATCAGCAGAGGGGATTACTTGTGTAGAAAAGATTGCAGGACATAGTCCTGAACCTATTGATTATGGAAATATTCCAGGGTGTACTTATGCTAGCCCTGAAATTGCATCAGTTGGTATGACTGAGGCCGCTGCCAAAGAAGCCGGATATGAGATTAAAGTAGGGAAATTCCCTTTTACAGCTTCAGGAAAAGCATCTGCTGCAGGACATAAAGATGGCTTTGTGAAAGTTATTTTTGATGCAAAATATGGAGAATGGTTAGGTTGCCATATGATTGGGTATAATGTTACAGAAATGATTGCTGAGGCAGTTGTTGCTCGTAAATTAGAAACTACAGGACATGAAGTGTTAAAGGCTGTTCATCCTCACCCAACTATGAGTGAAGCGGTTATGGAGGCAGTTGCTGATGCTTATGATGAGGTAATCCACATATAACTGAAAGTTTCCGCTTAACTTTGTATTATGTTTTTATTGAATAATTAATTTTCTTTGTTCAATCTTAGTTCCACTTTTTAATTTAATAAAATAAATACCTTTTGGCTGACCATTTAGATCAATATGCTGTAGTCCTCCTATAATATTTTCTTCAGAAACTAACCTACCAAGCGTAGAGTAAATTTCAACTCTCATATCCTTAGCATCTGTTCGTATACTAAATATTCCTTTAGTTGGGTTTGGATAAATAGCAATATTAAAATTGCTATTATTTTCTTCAATAGCTAAAATGTTATCTCCATTAATATTTATATTATCTAGATAAAAATGGTTGCCATAATCATTAATAGCAACAAAACGGACCATAATTGTATCTCCATTTAGCCCCCAAGTACTTAAATTGATACTATCACTTGCCCAGCTTCCACAAGTAGGGACCCAGGCATTACTCTCATACGGAGCCGTTTGTAAATCAGGACCAATTGCACCATAAATAGAATCCCAAGTACTACCACAATCTGTAGATATATCAATTCGTAATCCATCATCATAACCACTTGCATAACCGGAATATGCATAATCATAAGTTAACCAGTTTTGCGCACTTACTCCATTTTCTAAGGATATCTTATTGCTAATTAAATAAGCCTCTTCACCAGGATATTGTATCCAGTAATGATCAACATAGGTAGTAGTTGTGGGAAGACAATCTATTCCAAAATCAACAATAGTAGAGAGCCAGCTAAAAGATGGTGATTCTAATTCCCAAGCTGTAGGAGGGAAGTTGCTATTCTCAAAATCTTGAGCAAAATTACTTGTGTTTGTTATTAAAGATACTGAATCAGTATAGTGAATAAAATCAGTATACGATTGTGAGCTTGTCCCAAATGCATCAGTAACTGTTAAACTTACATCATAAGTTCCAGGCTCTGGATAAACAACAACTGGGTCTTCCTGAGAAGATGAAGAAGGAGTTCCTCCAGGGAAAGACCATTGCCAAGAGGCACTACTTAATCTTACAGCTGAATGATCGACAAACCTTACAGTATCATTCATGCAATTAATTTCTAATCTATCTGCAGCTATCTGAGCTGATGGTGGTGTGTCTTCATAAAAGTCAATTTCATAAGCGCTTCTATTGGTTCCGTTTCTTAAAAGCCCTTCACGGTAATAAGGGATTAACTGTGTTGAATATGTGTTTTTAGGCAAGTTAGAATCATAAATATCCCAATCACTCATGGAATTATTTCTGTAGTAAACAGACTCTCTAGTGCCAATATAAACCCCTCCATTGCTACCTCTTTGATATTCAATATTAGTAATATTAATATTATCAAGAGTTGGGGTACTCCAATTTATCCAGTTTTGTCCACCATCTACTGATTTAAAAACTTCATACCCTTGTGCATCTTGCACGCCTCCATACATACTACATCTAGCAATCCAAAGGGTATTTTCATCATGACTACTTACTGTGATGTCATATGGAATCCAATCTTGCCCATTAATATTTGTTGGGGTAATTTCAACCCAACTATTCCCTGCATCTGAAGATCTATAAATATGTTTAGTCCCCCACCATGATGGCCAAGTGGCTACATAAATTATATTAGGGTTACTCCATGCAACTTCAACAGATGTTACTTTATCATCAAAATGATGAACAGGAGCATAACTAGCCCCATTATTTTTTGATAGCCAAAGAGTTGAATCTTCTCCAATATAGTTCCAATTATAACACCTTGGGTCAAATTCCATTTGGGAAGATTCTCCTGTTATATAGGATGCATTTGGTTTTTTAGCTAAAGAGAAGCCTGTGATACCAACTGTTCTGTCTCCAGAAAGAACTTTTCCTCCATAATCACTATAAGCTACTCTAGGACTTCCAAAGTTTACAAACCCTCTAATTCCGTCACCACCATCAGTACATAACCAATCATTTATGTAAGTGTTTCCATCTTTAAGCATTGTTCCGTTATGGTAAGTTCCTCCTAACATTACTTCTCCATCCTTAAACCCTGCACCAAAACCCCAAAAGTCAGCACCTGCAATTCCGTATTGTTTTTTGTAAATACTATCTCCTGAATTGTCTGAATAAAATATACCTCCATCACATGCAAACCACAGATCATTCCCAAAGTAGTTGATATCATGAATATCAGCATGAACATACCCTTTTTTATGAGGCTCGCTCCATTTGGCAGGGCACGTAAAGCTGATTCCATTGTCAAAAGATATCCAATGCTGAACTCCTCCAACATGAATAATATCTGCATTAGTTGGATTAACCGCTAGTGCCAAGTCATAATAATATTGTCCTCCATCATCTGATCCGTCTGGTTGCCAGCCCATCATATTTATATTTACCGAATCTGGCGGGCCAGCCGGTTGTGGTCCGCAACATTGAAAAGTCCAATTTTCTCCTTTATCATCACTTATATAAATTCCATACAAACCACTTCCCCCATTTGCACTCCCTGTTGCTAATGCCACAATTTTATCAGGAGCAGCAGGGCTTGTAGCAATTTCTGTTCTTTTTTGTTCACCGCCAACACTATTAGGGTTTGGCCATCCGTTTGTAAAGTTTGTAATTGTATTTCCTCCATTATTAGATCTGTAAAAAAGAGTACTATCTCCAGCCTGTTTTACAAAATACAT
>CEWO01019835.1_pt1 | contig 17589 bp, 23 predicted proteins | sample 361561 | NCBI WGS metagenome assembly CEWO01 (sample SAMEA2623627, study PRJEB7988) | marine metagenome | isolation source: saline water (ENVO:00002010), including
TTTTTTTTTTTCATAACTTTATCTTCTAAATAGAAATTAAATCTAACACGAATCATATAAACACAGAACCATGAAAAATCTTTTTAAATTAATTTTATCAGTAACCCTATTATACAGTTGTGCAGGGCCTAGCTCAGAACAAAAGGCAGTAATAGATGCCCAGGCTCAGACCGAAAAAGATCTTGAAATGTACAGATATGTTTGGGGAGAATTTTTTAAAGGAGACACAGCTATCGTAAATGAAAAATATTTCACAGAAGATGTGGTAATTGTAACACCTGAGGGTAACCTTGTTGGTATCGAAGCAGTTAAGAACTTTTATTTAAATTATTTTTTAGGATTTTCTGATGTTGAATTTACAATTGTTGATGCATTTGGTCAAGGAGATAAAATTGTAAAGTATTGGAACTTTAAAGGCACTCATACTGGAGATTTTTTTGGCATACCTGCTTCAGGAAATAAATTAGATTTGTCAGGGACAACACTGGTAAGTATAAAAGATGGAAAAATTGCAAGAGAACAAGACTTTTTTGATATGATGTCAATGCTAAATCAGTTACAGCAAAATTCAGGTGATGTTACAATTGATGCTCAAAATCAGGGTGTGTTGTAAATTATTTACTAAAGTATTTAGATGAGACTAAACTTGAAACTAATAATTATATTTTTGACATCTTCCTTTTCATTGAGTGGTCAAAGTTATGATTATTCTAAAAAGCACGAATTTTCTTACAGTGATATTAATAAACTAAACAGTTTAGGTTTAGACATAGAAAATAAAACATATGATAATCTCAAGCTCAGATACATATTGTCTGTACACAAGAGAAGTAAATTAAATAATGTTATTGGAACAATTTTTAGGACTGGAGCATACGTTTCAGGTGGTTTTGGTGTACTTCTTCTAGCAACAGTTCCTTCCCAAGACACTGGGTTAGGTGCTGGCATTGCAACATTAGTTGGAGCTGCTTTCCTAAGCGTAGGAGCAATTGGATATGGTGTGTCTGTACCATTTAAGATGGCATCTAAAAGGAGAGGTTTTGAGAGGGATATTATGATCCAGAAGTTAATTGAAAAAAATATTGAAAATATTAAAACAAAATCTGAATTATGAAAAAAGTATTCTTCTTGATATTATTTTTTTCTTGTGGACCTAATTCAGAATTAGGTAATATTGATTTTACTCAGCACGTAGACTCTAATAATCTAAGGATATTTGGGAAAGAAGACGTCAGCCTTGAATTTTTAAATAAAGTTGCTCAGTCGTATGGCGCAATGTTTCAAGATAACCAAAAAATAGATGCTTCGATGCGTTCTAAATATCTTTCAATCTCAAAAAATGAAAATGTATACCAGAGAGTTGGTCTAGAAGAATCCCATGAGAAAAATGAGAGATATACTGACGGTTTTCCTCCGAGACCTTATAGACATAACGTTACAGATTATATATGGGAGATGAATATTGGTGGTAAGGATCAGATAGGAGAAGTTATTGAACACCTACTTCATACTGTTACTACAGTTATTCTAAATCTTTCATATCCTAATGACTGGGGATATATGAATTCATCGTCCAGACTTTCTTTAGCAATGCAGGAGGCAGTTGACAAAGGGGTATATGACATTTCTTCATATGAAGAGATGAAAGGAGATAAGGAGGCATACAGAAAGGTTATAACTCAAGAGTACGCGTACTGGCTCATTCTCGCTGAATGGGATTATTATGTTACTGCTGGAAAGAAAGAATCTGGAATTTCTGGCAACGAAGAATTTACTTTAGGGACACCATCCGATATCGAAATCAACTTGCCACTTGGACATCAGCTCTATCTTGACTACGTGGAAAAAATATTAAGTGTGCCAGATAAAAATCTGATAACCTCACTTTTCGAATAATAACTTATAATTTATTAAATCAATCTTTTATAAGATCATAAAATTTGGCGTAGGAGACATATAGCTGAGGAATTAACCAGAGTGACCAAATAAATAAGGTAAATACGCTTAATATTATAAATAAAAAAAATCTTAGGAATAGTCCTAATAATTTTAACTTATTTCCTTTCATAATTCTTGCACTCTTTTTAAAGATTTCTTTAATACCTAGATCTTGATTTTCTGACAGAATAAAGAATACTTGTGAGAACATAAGTGCCCAAATAATTCCTGGTATAATAAATAAAACTATACCAATTATTATAATTAATAAATATAATAGTCCTACAGCTGCTGATTTAGATAAAAACCGGAACCCCTTAAACAAATACTTAATATTAATTTCCTTTCCCCTTACTATAGCTAATGAAAAAGTAGCTAATCCTACATTTAGAGCAGGATTAATTAAGAATCCCCAAATTAAAAATAGTACTATTCCTGGAATTCGAAGCTTAGAAATTATAATTGATATAAACTCTTGATTTTGAGGAATTGAAACTATTATAGAAACAATCAAATAGGGTAATATTACCTTAGAATATTTTCCTTTTAGTGTAGATTTTGAGTATTTAACTATTTCTGAGTTTGTCATAATTTGGTAATTAGATTTTCGTTTAATTATCTCAATATAATAAAATAATAATAGAGAGGTTGAAAGAAATAATGACATAGTAATATTAATAAAAAAGGTTAAAGATTATGATTTTGAGTTATGACATAAAAATTTTAGATTGAAATATGAAAAAAAATAGATCAATAGATCTTCAGTATATAGTAGTAGAAATCACATTAGTTACTATTGGTATATTGATAGCTATTGGAGTTAATAATTGGAATTCTAGTAGATTAATTCAAATTGAGGTTGATGAGTATCTATTAGAAATTCATTCCGAAATCCAAGCGGGAATGAAATATCAAGAACAAAATATAAATAGATTTGAGTCTATGTCTAGTAGTTTGATAAGAGTAATGAAAATTATAGAAAGAAATGACTTAGATTCTATACCCTATTTAAAAAATATAATATGGCCTATAGGTACAACCTGGCCTGTCAGTTATAACCTGCCAATTCTTGAGGAATTTATCGATAAGGATTATTTAAACCTCCTAAATGACGACTCACTAAAACAAGCTCTAAAAAGGTATAATAGAATTAAAATAAATGCTGAGGGAATGGCAGATTTTAATGAAAAACAGTACCTAGATAAGGTCGAATCCTTTGTAAACAGGAATATCGAATATCTTGAAATTATGGATTTGGGAATATGGGAGGAAAATAAAATAGATGACCACCCAAGGATTAAAACAAATTTTAAAGAGTTATTTAATGACTTAGAATTTTGGAATATACTTACTCTGAAAACAGAAACTTTTCTTATTGAATTATCAAGAGTTAGGAATGACAAAAGAAGATTTGAGTTAATGGAAAAGGAGTTAAGTGAATATTTAAAATTAAATTAATTGATGTCAAAATATAAAACTCTTATAAAATATACCATCGAGTTTATTGTCATAGTTGCTGGAGTATCTGCCTCGTTTTTAGGGGAAGAATATAGAGAAGGTTTACAGAATGAAACTGAAAGGAAAAAAGCATTAAGTAATATTAAAATTGAATTAGATGAGATTGATACTTATTGTGAGGAAAGAAGAAATAATTATGTTAAGGATAGAAATGTGCTTAAATATTTATTGGATAATACGGACTATGCATTTGACAGCATAGACAATCTTGTTCAGTCTTCACCCGGAATAGCATTTGCATTGAATGACTACAGGGAATTTCAGCCTCCAATGAACCGATACAATTCAATTATTAATGAAGGAACAATAAAATTTATTAAATCAGATTCAGTAAAACAGCAGTTAAGCGAGCTTCATAATACATTTTATTCATATTTGAAGTCTGTTGTGGATGATGAAAAATTAATCCAACAAAAATTAAGTTTTTATTTAGCTGAGAATTACCCAAAAGTTATTTTATTAGAAACATATGATACAGAAAAAAAAACCTACTATAATTTCTTAAGTAAAGCAGTTGATAATGATGAGATCCTTAAAGCACTTATGTATACCAAATACAGAAAAATGGGAATTAAAAATTATTTTTTAGATGGATATGAGGAAAAATTAATTGAATTAAGAAATAGAATTGAAAAAATACTGATTAATCAATAGTATTCAAATAAGTTATATTTATCACCTTATGAAATGTATAATAAAAAATATTACATTTATATTAAACAATTTAAAATGAAAAAAATGAAAAGATTTATTTATGTATTTATAACTCTATTGGTTTTCAGCAGTTGTAATGAAAGTGTTGTTGATTTAGATAAAGCAAAATCAGAAGCAGAGGCTTTTATTGAGTCTCAATTTGATTTTTTCAGTTCAGGAAACATTGAAGATGCAAAAAAAGTATTTGATTTAGATGCGGTACTTATTGGTACTGATGAAGATGAATACTTAAGTGGTTGGTCTGAAGTGGGACCATCAATAGTTGGGCAAATTGAGGTAATTAAAGAACCAGTATTTAAATCTAGAGATCTAAATATTGTTATGGGTGATGATGGTAAGATGGCATCTTACACTCAATTAATTGACTTTACTTTTAAATCAGGAGAGGAAACTATTGAGATAACTAATGTTAGATGTAGTGGTGTAATTAAGAAGTCAGATGAGGGATGGAAAGTTGTTCAGATCCATTGGTCTATGGGAGTTAAAGGTCAAGTTATAGAGTATTAAAAGTTATTCTATTTAAAAAAAAAGCCCTTTAAAGGGCTTTTTTTATGTGATAATCTTCTCTTTTTTTATATTATAAAATTTTCTAATTGTATTATCAGATTTATTTTTTCTATTTTATCTTCGTTGAAAATTTTTTTTATGAATAAAAAACTACCAGTTACGGTACTTAGTGGATTTCTTGGAGCAGGAAAGACCACTCTGCTTAATAATATTTTACACAATAAAGAGGACTTAAAAGTTGCTGTTATTGTAAATGATATGAGCGAAGTAAATGTAGATGCTGAGCTTATTAAAAATGAAAAAACTCTTTCTCGTACTGAAGAGAAATTGGTTGAGATGAGCAATGGATGTATATGTTGTACTCTTAGAGAAGATTTAATGATAGAGATTGAGAGGCTGGCTAAAGAGAATAGATTTGACTACCTGCTTATCGAAAGTTCAGGGATAAGTGAGCCCGTGCCTGTTGCCCAAACATTTTCTTTTATTGATGAGGAAAACGGAATTGATTTGTCTCGTTTTAGTTATGTGGATACCATGGTTACCGTAGTAGACGCCTTTAATTTTTTTAAGGATTTTGGTAGTCCAGAAACTCTTATGGATAGAGACTTAACTAATATTGAAGACGATTTTCGAACTATTGTTAATTTATTAACAGATCAAATTGAGTTTGCCAATGTTATTATTTTAAACAAAACTGACTTAGTAACTAAAGAGCATCTTGGCATATTGAAAGCAGCGATTCAAAAACTAAATCATTCAGCTAAAATTATTGAATCAACTTTCAGTAAAGTTGAAACTAAAGAAATTTTAAATACAGGCCTATTTAATTTTGAAGAAGCAGAACAAAGTGCTGGGTGGATTGAAGAACTTAATAAAGATGAGCATACACCAGAAACTGAAGAGTATGGAATATCTTCCTTTGTTTATAGAAGTAAAAAACCATTTGATCCTAAAAGATTTTGGCAGTATGTTCAAGAAAAATTTCCTAGCACAGTTATCCGTAGTAAGGGTCTTTTCTGGATATCATCTCGTCCAGATCAGGCAATGGTTTGGAGTCAGGCTGGAGGGTCATTAAAAGCTGACGGTGCAGGTGTTTGGTGGGGTAGCATGTTATTTAAAGACAGAATGCAACACCTATCTTATATACAGAATCAGAAACAAATTGAAAAAGATTGGGATAAAGATTTTGCAGATAGAAAAAATGAATTAGTTTTTATTGGACAGGAAATGTATGAGAAAACTATTAGAGAAGAACTTGACTACTGTTTAGCTACAGACGAAGAGATTGCTTCAAGAGAATGGAAAAGTGGTTACTCAGATGATTGGCCTGTAGAAAGAATGAAACCTATTCAAGTAGATAGCCAAAATTAAAAAATACTCTTATTTTTAATTTTAAAATTGATTTATTAACTAATACCTGTACTGCTCGTATTATAATTTATTCTTTTTCTTTTGTAACTAATTTGTAGTCGTATAATTGAGTTGCAACTAAAATATCACTATTATATTCCCTTATAGAATGAATTAACCCATTCTTCATTTTAAATACCCAAACATATTTATTGTCGTATTCTCCGTTTTTACCAATCGCATCTCCTTCTTGGATTATTGCTACACCATTTTCATCTGAAATTGCATCAACCGTCTTTAAGATTATACCATTAGGAAGAATTTCTGGGATTATATCTTTAAAATATACATCAAACAAATTTTCTTTATCCCAAATTTTACCTCCTTGTTCAATAATACCCATCCATGCAAATGTAAAATCTTCGTGAAGTAAGCTTTTTGCTTTTTGTGGGTCAGCAATAATATTATCAAGAAATGATTGAGCCATTTCAAGATTTTTTTTCTTAACAGAATTTTCTTTTGTTACTGAGCAAGAGATTATTAAGGTTGAGATTAAAAGGACAAATGATTTTTTCATAATTAAATATTAAAGTTTATAAGTATTAATCTTCCCTTATAATAACACCATTTGCCAGAAATGTTATTGAAACCTCAGGATCTATAATCTTATTTATTTCTTCTTTAGATTTACCTGCATCCTCTGCATAATGTCTAAGCTGTGCAACACTTAATGTGTCTACCGATATCTTACCATTGATAACAGTCTTATTGCCAACAACTCCATCTTTAGGAACAAAAAAACCATAATCTTTGAATCTTACAAGAATGGTATCTTCCTCTGCTTTAATTTTCATCCAGCAACCCTTCTTAGGACAAGTTGATAATATTTCAGCTTCTATTTTAATGAGACCCTCAGTATTATTTAAATAATCTTGTTTATTAATAGAGTAATTTTTGATATCTAAAGTAGAAAATTCCTCACCATAATAATTTGTTGAATCTTGTGAATAAGCAGTATTAGAGTTTACAAATAATATGATTAAAGTATAAAATAAAAGTCTCATCAATTTTTAGTTTTTATTTATTAATCTAAATTTTTGAATAGAATTATTTAAAATGTCTCCTGCGTAGATATTCCCTTTTTTATCTATTTGAATATCGTGGTATCTTGCTTTCTGACCATCGTATAATCCACTCCTTCCAAATCTTGATTTTTCATTTAAGTCTAGATCAAAGTATATTATATCAGATCCTATAGGAATTAAATTTTCTAAACCAATATAATCTATTCCGAGAATATAGTTATCATGATTATTTACATTTACGGAATAAAGCTGTCCATTAGATTTGCTTTTCCATTCGGTAATAAAATTTCCTAATGAGTCAAATTTTTGTATTCTATTATTCTCTCTATCTGCAACATAAACATTCCCTTTATTATCTAGGTCTAGGCCATGAGGTATATTAAATTCATTTTTATTTTTACCAAATGTTCCCCACTCAAAGAGATAAGTGCCATCTTTAGAAAATTTAATTATTCTACTATTTCCATATCCGTCGCTTACATAAAAAGATCCATCCTCAGATACTGCTATATCAGTAGGTAAGTTAAAATGACATGAATCGCTTCCTGTCTTACCCTTTTTACCAAGAACCATCATCTCTTTTCCAGTGGAATCATATTTGATAACTTGATGCAAACCAACATCGGTTATCCATACATTATCTTGATTATCAATTTCTAATCCGTGAGGCATAATAAACATGTTTGCACCCCAAGCATTTATAATTTCACCAGATGAATTATCAATTTCAATAATCGTGTTTTCTTTGATTTTATCCTTAGGCATGGGAGTCTGCCAAGATCTAGATGCCCTATGAAATACAACTAAGTTTTGATTTGATTTTAGTGCTAAACCAGTTGGATTACCTAATATATAATTATCTGGAATTTTAGGCCAATTTGCAATTAGCTTATAAGGACTTTCTTTTTCATTATTGTTTGAACAACTCAGAAGTATTAATAATAGAAGATAATTGAAAATCTTTTTCATGGTAAATCAATAAGCCACCTTATATCTTGGGTTTAATTTATCAAACTTTAATTACAATCAATTAAAAAATTTGGTTGTTGAGTCCATGTAGAAATAAATTCAGTATAAAACCCATCGCAATTGGTTACTTTACTTACATCCCAACCGCTAAGGTCTTGATTAAAATATTGATTACCCATAAACATTCTCGTCATATCAGTAACATTACTCACGTCCCATCCACTAATGTCTTGATTGAACATAGCAGCCCCATATATATGAGAAAACATGTTACGCATATTAGTTACACTACTCACGTCCCAATACGTAAGATCTGGTATGCCGTCCTTATTATTAGGGTCGGCAGGGTTAAAACAATTACATGTACCAAACAAGCCAGCCATATTAGTGACGTTACTTACATCCCATGTTTTCATCGAACGCCAAGCTTTAGTACTAATTGTATTATTATAAAAGGGCCACATAAATTGCGAACCAATCACATCAACCCCCATATATGTAACTAGTGTGAAAACTAATTGTTCAGCTCCTGCTATTTCAGGATATTGTAACATAAAATCTTTTATTGCTAATAGACTATCATCAACGGCTAAGTAGGTAATTCCATTAAGTTCTCCAGTAGTTCCAACAGTAACCCAATCTTTTGCTTTAATGGTCACCCCATTTTCATCAAGATAAAAAGGTTCAGAAAAATCTTCCTCCTCCTCGCAAGAAAATAAAAGTAGAATGGGGATAAAAAGAATAATAAATCTCATTTATTAAAGGTACTAATTATTAGTAATTATCTGAAAAAAAAACCCCTAAACCGCTGATATTTGGCTTTTCTTTTCAATTTTAATAGATTGAAAGTGATTATAATTAGCAAACCATGAAAATCATAATACTAAAAAGAGTGACATTCATCCTAATCCTGGGGTTATTGTTTTTTCAATGCAAACATGAGGTGCCTAATACTCTCCTTATTAAAAATGCAATACTAATTGATGGAACAGGTTCAGATAGAATAGTAACCTCTGTGCGTATAGAAGGTAATACCATAATTAAGATTGGAGATTTGAAGCCAATAAAAACAGATTCTATAATTGATGCTGAAGGATTAGTTTTAAGTCCTGGTTTCATTGACACGCATAGTCATCATGATTGGGACAGCCTAAGAACAAAAGAATCAGCTATTAGTCAAGGTATAACAACCATTATAATTGGTCAAGATGGAACATCTCAATTTCCTATAAAAAAATTCATGGATTTAATTGATAATGCACCATGGTCAATTAACGTGGGCTCTTATTCTGGACATGGAAGATTAAGATATGAAGTAATGGGTGATGACTTTAAACGTGAAGCCACTCAAGTAGAAATTGGACGAATGAAATTGTTGTTGGAAACCGAGATGAATAATGGGTCTTTAGGTCTTAGTACGGGGTTAGAGTATGATCCAGGAATATATTCTAGTACTACTGAAATCATTCAACTTGCAAAAATTGCTTCAAAACATGGAGGACGTTACATCAGCCATATGAGAAGTGAAGATATCAATCTTGTTAAAAGTATAGATGAAATAATACAGATTGGTCATGACGCGAAAATTCCTGTTCAAATTTCGCATTTTAAACTTGCGAAAAAGGGGCTTTGGGGAAAAGCTTCAGAAATATTAAAAAAACTTGATAGTGCCAGAGCAAAAGGTATTGATATTACTGCTGACATCTATCCATATCAATACTGGCAATCTACAATGACAGTTCTATTTCCTAATCGAGATTTTGAAAATCGAGAAAGTGCAGAATTTGCCCTTACAGAACTAACAACTCCTGAAGGCATGATAGTTAGCAGTTTTAATGCGAAACCTGAGTATGAAAATTTGACTTTGGCAGAAATAGCCAAAGAGCGAAATGAAGATCCAGTTACAACCTATATTGAGCTCATAAGAATGTCGCAAATAATAAAAGGAGAAAGCATTATTGCTAAATCAATGGATATGGATGATATTAAATCTATTATGAATTGGTCTTATACAAATTTATGCTCAGATGGGTCTCCAAATGGGCACCCAAGAGGATGGGGTTCATTTCCAAAGTATTTAAACATGGATACCAGACAAACTCTTGAAGCTAAAATCAATAAAATGACTTTGCAAGCTGCAAAGAACTTAAACTTAAAAAATATTGGTGAAATTAAAGAAGGTTATTTTGCGGATTTAGTATTATTCGATATTGATTCGATAAAAGATAAAGCCACATTTGAAAATAGTTCTTTAAAGTCTGAAGGTATCAATTATGTTATTGTATCTGGCGAAATTGTTTATTCCAATCAAATATCAAAAAAGGTTTACTCAGGAAGACTCATAAAAAGAATTAATTAGAACCTCACTCCCCTTTTGAATTTTCTAAATAAAAACCCAACCTTAAATACCTTTTAATAATTGATTAATCAAACTACCTTCTATTGTTTCTATGGTTTGGTCTTTTATTCCCTCTCTTTTTATTTCTATTATTAAAAAACTCTTGTTTTTTTCTTTGTTTTTCTTTTTCAAATTCCTTTTTTTGTTGCGCATTCATGGGTTTTTCCGTTTGAGGATAAGGGTGGTTTTGAACCTCTTCAATTTTTTGCTTTATCAATTTTTCAATGTCTCTTATGTACTCATTTTCTTCTGGTTCGCATATTGAAATAGAAACTCCTGTATCTCCTGCCCTACCACATCTTCCTATCCTGTGCACATACGTTTCTGACTCATTAGGGATATCATAATTCAGCACATAACTTAACTTATCAATATCAATACCTCTAGCGGCAATATCAGTAGCTACCAAAACTCGTATTTCGGAATCTTTAAAGGACTGTAATGATTTTTGTCTTTGATTCTGTGATTTATCTCCATGAATTGCTGAAGCTCGAATATTTTTCTTTTTTAAATTACGAGCTATCCTATCGGCACCATGCTTGGTTCTTGAAAACAGCAATAATTGATTAATATTTTTATCTTTTAAGATATGCAGTAACAAATGTTTTTTATCTGCCTTATTCGTATAGTAAATAAACTGCTGAATAGTTTCGGCAGTTGAAGACACAGGATTAACGGATACTTGTTTAGGTAATTTTAATATCTGAGATGAAAGCTCTACGATATTTTTAGGCATGGTAGCAGAAAAGAATAAAGATTGACGCTCTTTCGGTAATTTGTCCAATATCTTTTTAATGTCATGGATGAACCCCATATCTAACATTCTATCGGCTTCATCTAAAACAAAATAACCAATATCTTTTAATGAAATATATCCCTGTCCCATTAAATCTAACAATCTTCCTGGAGTTGCTACTAACACATCAACACCATTACTAAGTTTAGTGGTTTGAGTCCCTTGTTTCACTCCTCCAAAAATGACGGTATTTGTAATATTATTATATTTTGAATAGGATGTAAAGTTCTCAGCAATTTGTATAGCAAGTTCTCTTGTAGGAGTTACGACTAAAGTTCTTATTCTTTTTTTACCATCATTATTATTTCTTTCATTTATTAGATGATGTAAAATAGGCAATGCAAAAGCAGCTGTTTTACCAGTTCCAGTTTGAGCGCTCCCTAGCACATCATTTTTTTTTAATAATAAAGGAATTGCTTGTTCCTGAATAGCAGTTGGATGAGTATAATTTTGATCTTTAACAGCTTTTATTAATGTAGGGTGTAAGTTTAAATCTTCAAATTTCATAGGGAATTTCTTTTTTTGGAATTAATTGTTGCAAACTTATAAATATTTCAATTTTAAAGGTCTTAAAAGATTGATTAATCAATTACTGTCAGAATTATTTCTATTATAGAAGATAAAACTTCAAGCATTATAAAAAAAAAGGGTTGAATTTTTCTTGGATAGTTGTAGATTAGAGAGATGAAACTAAACACTTATTCAAAAATTTTAATGACAATAAGTGCTTTGTATTTAGGAATTATTGGAATGTGTCTTTCTTTTTTACCTGAAGAAATAATTAACTATCTAAATATTAATTCAAATGTTTTTACAACACTCTTCTTTCAACTATTAGGTGCATTATATTTAGGATTCGGGATTTTAAACTGGTCGTTAAAAGCAAGTCGAATTGGTGGAATATATAATAGACCTGTTCTGATGGGTAATTTTATACATTTTTTGGTTGGTGCAATAGCTTTAATCAAGATTGTTACTAATATCCAAGTACATTCAGAAATTATAATTTTCCTTATGATAGTTTATAGTACTATTAGTATATCTTTTGCGATTTTGTTTAAGAGTAATCCAACTTAGAGCTAAACAAAAAACTTCTTAAAGGTCTTTCAATAATTGATTAATCAAAGGTGCCAAATAAGTGCCAAGATTTTATATTTTTAGATTGTTGTAAATTTAACCTATAGAATATCAAATAATATTTGAATCAAGTTCAACTAAAATAATTAATTGCAATTAATCAAGAAGTTTGGTTTTCTTGATTCTGGCCAGTCTGAGGTAAGACTAAAACGACTACAATCTGTTACATTAGAAACATCCCAATTACTTAGATCGATTCCCTCAACATAATTTCCTTGCAAGAATGTTTGACCTAACTCATTAACATTACTGATATTCCAATTATTAATTTTAGGATCTACATTATTTAAGTCTCCACATAAGGAAAGACTTGTTACATTACTAAGATCCCATCCACTTAGATCTTGGTCTATAGCTGTTGCATAAAAAGGACAATCATATATTTTTATATTACTAACATCCCAAGTTTCAATATTATATGTTATAGATTTAACAGGAAATTCAATTCCTCTATTTGTAGCATTATATGAAATTAACATAGGCCTAAATCCAGTCACAAGTGTAGTTACAACTTTTCCATAGTCTTTACCTGAATCTATCCATTCACAAAGCATAAGGCTATCTACTGCTACATAAGTAACTCCATTAAGATCACCGGTTGTTCCAACAGTTACCCAATCTTTTGCTTTAATGGTTACCCCATTTTCATCTTCATAAAAAGGTTGAGAAAAATCTTCCTCGTCTTCACAAGAAAATAAGAAAAGGACAGATAAAAATATAAATAGATATTTCATGACTTCATTAGATTAGATCTACAATTATATATTTATTTACATTGAGTATAATAATATATTGTACTTTTTCCTTCTTTCGATAATGTACACTAATCTATTTCTAACTTATCCATTAACAGATTAAGTAACTTACCGATCTTCTCAAATGTTCCGTCAATATCTCTTCTTCCCCAAAAATTGATTGCTGTATAAAAATTATAATACTCTCTGCGGAGTTTATAATAATCATACTCTTTAGGATAGTAATTAGTCTCTAATTGAGATAGCACTCCAAAAACATCTCCAGAATTTATACCTCCATCAAAAGTGCTCATTTCAGATAATGTGACAAGATATAACCTTGTTTTGTCTTCTAAACTATTAGGATTATCCATTTTATAATTTTTGAATAATTCGTAGGCTGCTTTATAAGCATATGCCATCTCACTAAAATAGTTTTTATAAATTGGTCGTAATAACTCTCTATATAAGGAATCATCCAACAATTCATTTGTAATGACTATTAATTTTTCTATAAACTCAGGATTATAGTAACCGAATGAAGTATTATCATCAAAATTCATCCCATTAAGATGTGGCCCTTTTGTGAATACAGGTGTTTTAAAAATTTCAGATAGAACATTAATAATATTTGTATCTTGATTTAGAATAGAGTTTGCAATTTTGTATTTTGATCTAAACCCATATTCTAAACCCCAAGACCAATCCGAAGACCAATTAATACCTTGATATGCTTTTTTCCACTTTTCTGAAAAGTCAATTAGAAAGTCTGTTCCCGAAAATTTATTTACTTCTTTGGGATAAATTTTTATATCTCTGTAACCATTATCTCTAATAGCTTTTTTTGCAAGATATAAACCAAGACTTGCTGCCTTTTCCCAATCATCTCGAACTCCAAAAGAATATATTGTGCCTTTAGCAATTCCCCTAAAGAAATAGGCGAATTTTGTCCACTTTTTTAAATTTTTATCACTATTTAGAGGTTTCCCCTCATCATCCTGATTTTCATTTATTTTTATTGCTGTATTTAAATCTTCGATAGCACCTTTATAATTTTGAAATCTAATTAATTGTACTAATCCATTATTGTAAAAATCCTCCCCACTTTGAGGTTTTTCTATGAGTTTAGCATCATTTCCAAAATAATACGCAGTTTCTTCTATCACTACTTCTTCATCCATTAATGCACGGACTTCAATCTTTCTTGAAGAGATACTATCCAATTCATTTTCTGAATATTCTTTTGGCTTATTTATATTTTTGATTTTATCAATTTCAACAGAATTAGAATTTATTGGGACCCATATTCTTTTAGAGGAAACTTGATCATTGTAATCATTGTAATTTTTAATTTCAACCATTTCATCATTTTCTATTGAAAAGGTGTGTTTTGAATATATATCAGGTCCATAATCACCTGTTACATTACTAACAAATGACAGCCTATTTAAAGTGTTTTCTTTTATAGCTTTATAACCGCACATGTGACATTCAAAAAGCGACCAATCTTCTCCTTTCTCAGTATAGATCCATGAACCACCATTAAAGGCCTCTTGTCTATGCCCAGATAAAGGTGAATATGTTTCTATTTTTACCCATTTTCCAGATATTTTTCTTGGCTCTCCTGTCTCTTTGTCAACATCATTTATTGTTAACATATTTTCTGTTTCACTTAAAATATTAACAGCTATACCGTTCATCAGTTTACCAACTACATTACCCGAAGAACCAGGATAATCTCTTACATTTATCCCACTTTCAGTGTTAATGGTATAAATATTTTTTGTATTTTCAACTCTATCCATTATTATAAAATAACCGGGGTCATTAAATAATTTTATATTATCTGTACTCTTTTTCAAGAAGCCATCAAAAACATATCCTACCACCGGTTCTTTTGATTCTCTATATTCAATTGATGAAAGGCTTCTGAATATGATGGATTCTATTCCATCTGTCCAGATAGTGTTGTTGTTTTTTTCAAGGAAAGTTGAAGTGTTATTTTTTTCTACAATTTGTCCAATAAAAACAAGTGGAATAAAGAATATAAGAAAAACATTTTTCATAGAGCAAATTTAATAATTATTTGTATCCTAGATGAAAAACCTGAATCACAATCAGACCTACCTCCATTTTGGATTTTTCTTGGATAGTTGTAGATTGTAGTAATTAAGTAACCATCTAAATTTTAAATAAAACAAAATGAAAAATTTTTTATTAATAATATTATCAATAACAATATTTTCTTGTGCAGATAACACAAGTAATAAATCAGAATTCCAAGAGGGAATAGTTGAAATGAATGATTCTAAATCACAAGCTATGGACAACTTCACAAAAGCATATTTAGAAAATAATTTAGAAACTCAAATTGACTTATTTACTAAAGATGCTATAATTCATATCAACAGCAATGATGTTTCACCTGCTCAAATGATTGAAGAATTTTCAAGAGATAAAGAATTTTATGAAAATGTTGAAAATATTGAAAGAGCTACTACTACCACGACTTTTGATGATGGTAATGTTTATTCAAACTATTGGTTTACTTGGAAAGCAACAAGTAAGTCCACAGGAGTAACAATTAGTAATCCTGTACATTCTTGGTTTAAATGGGATGGAGATAAAGTAAGTGAAGGAGCTTTTATTTTTGATCCAACAGAATATGTTGCAAATATGCCTCAATGAAATTTTATATTGAAGAATGAAAAAATTAATACTATAGAATTGAATCAACAATTAAACCTAAAAGTGAAATTGTTAATGAATATTTTAATTCCATAGCTAAAGCATTAGACTTAAAGTAAACAAAATAATAATATGGGAAGTCAATTTTTCGGTAATAAGAACGATAATAAAACACAAAATAAAGATACCAAATTAAATAAGAATAAGAATGCCAATAGTAAAGGGAAAGGAGCCAATAAAGGTATTCGTAAGGTAGGTAGAGGCAAATAATAAAGAGAGAAGCATGAGGCAGAGGCAATGGAAGTTTTAATTAATATAATTCCAATTCCTATGTTATGGTCATCAGAGGAGTTGGCAAATTATGATGAAAGCGAAAATGTAATTGGTAGATATAAATTATACCCTACACAGAATATTTGGACATTTTTGATGCAAGATGTTATTGGTGGAAAAACTTATCAAGTTCAATGGGGCTTTGAAGTTGATGATAGGATAGTGATTCTAATTGAATCTGAATACTTCTAATAAGTGGAACTAAATTCCTTTAGGTCAAGAAAACACAGTAAACACGGATTTGTTTACATCTTTAAAAATACAGAAGCCAATAGTGTTAAAATCGGTATTACACAAAACCCACTTCTTGACAGATTAACTCAATCAGAAAAATAATATGTTAAGTTTGCTTAACATAATTAATTTCATATCTTTGTAAAGTTAACTTAACATATAATAATATGAAAACTAAAATTTTAAGAATTATGGGGTTACTTGTAGGAATTATTGCATCGTTAATTATTGAGTTTTTTTATCAAGGAGGTGTTCTTTTTATGTCTATCCTAACAATTTTATTAATAGGCAGTATTGTTAGTTATTTTAAGTTTCCAGAAAAAATTAAATTGTTTGGTAATATGTCATTAGCAGTTGGTATTCTTGGAACTTTTATAGGTCTTTATACCGCTTTTGAATTTATTCAACAAGCTGGAAATGTATCCCCAGCAATCTTAGCAGGAGGGCTTAAAGTAGCTTTTACAACAACTATGTATGGTCTTATAATCTATATTTTTTCAATAGGTCTTAACTTAATAAAACAATAAATTATTAATGAATTTTTCAAAAAAAGAATTATCTATTTTTAAAGAAATTGTATTTACTATTTTATTTGCAATTTTCTTCTTACCCAATTTTTATGAAAATAGACTAGGAACATATGATTTCAATTCATCTTTTGGAATGCTCATAGAAATTACTCTTTTTTCAATCATATATTTTTCATTAGCATACACATTACTTGGAATTTTTATTAAGAAAAAGTTAATTAATGACGAAAGGGATATTCTCATTGACTTAAAATCCTATAAACTTGGATATATTTTATATGAAATTAGTCTATTCTCATTTATAGGCGTTATTTTATCAGTTGCAATATTTGACAGTCAGATTTACCAAAATAATGGGGGATTATTTTTTATGATTATAGTTTGGTTATTAATTGTAACTTTTATCAAATCAGTTTACCAACTCTATCTATATAGGACATCATAGTATGGTATTAAAAAATATTTTGAAAGAAGTTCGTAATAAAAAAAAACTAACTCAGGAAGAACTTGGAGATTCAGTTGGAGTAAGTAGACAAACTATTATTTCAATTGAAACTTATAGATATAAACCAACTTTAGAATTAGCAATGAAACTATCAATGAAATTAAATTGTAAAATTGATAAGTTATTTTATTTTGAAAAAGATTGATTAATCAA
>CEWO01053356.1_pt1 | contig 17572 bp, 17 predicted proteins | sample 361561 | NCBI WGS metagenome assembly CEWO01 (sample SAMEA2623627, study PRJEB7988) | marine metagenome | isolation source: saline water (ENVO:00002010), including
AATAGCATCATGGTCTTGTCCATGTAAAATAAATCATTGTCTACTCCGGCATAGCCAACTGACAAACTTCTCTTGATGATCACAACTGTTCGAGCCATGTCTGCGTCAATTATCGGCATCCCTGCTAATGGACCTTCTTTTGTTCTAGCAACAGGGTTACAAGTATCATTTGCTCCGATAATTAACGCTATATCTGCCTCTGGCATCTCTGGATTAATTTCATCCATTTCGATTAATTGATCGTAAGGGACATTTGCCTCGGCCAGTAGAACGTTCATGTGACCAGGCATTCTACCTGCAACTGGGTGAATAGCGTACTTTACCTCTGTGTCAAATTTCTCTGATACTAAGTCTGCAAACTCCTTCACTTGGTGTTGACATTGGCTTACAGCCATACCATATCCTGGGACTATGATTACCTTTTGAGCACCATCAACCATCATCGCAACTTCGTCTGCATCGCTACCGACCTTTGTGCGAGTTACCTGTTCTTTATCAGAGCCACCAAACGCCTTGAATAGAACATCAATTAGTTCTCTGTTCATGGCTTTGCACATGATGAATGTTAGAATTAAACCACTGGCTCCAACTAAGGAGCCAGCGACTATCAAAACACTGTTTGAGATAATGAATCCAGTAAATGCCGCAGCAATACCAGATAGAGAATTTAGCAACGAGACGACGACCGGCATATCCGCACCACCGATAGGTAATACCAACAATATACCAAGTAGACATGAAATTCCAATTATCGCAAATAGGTAATCGGTCTCAGTAGGTTCTTGGATTGACATATAGATTAGCACTAATGTGCTGAGGAATAACAAACCCTTGACGGGATTTAACCAAGACGGACCCCATGTAGGAGTACGAATCCATTTGCCCAAAATTTCGACGCCGCCCTTGAGTTTTAGCATAGCGAGTAAAGACCCAGTTAGAGTCATCCAACCAACCAATGCTGAAAGTCCAGCTGCGACCACCATGACTTCTAGTTCCAAACCTGTTGGGATTTCTAGTGTATCATCCTCGATGTATTTCCAGGATTCCGACAGGGCGACCAAAGCTGATGCGGCTCCACCGAATCCATTGAACAAAGCGACCATTTCGGGCATTCCTGTCATTTCGACACGAACGGCCATAATCCAACCAATTAAACCACCTAGTAGTAATCCGCTGCCAATCAATATCCAGCCTTCAATACCATCTCCTAGTTGCATTTGAAGTACTGTTGTGAGAACTGCAACAAGCATCCCCATTGCGCCTAATTGATTTCCACGAGGAGCAGTTCTAGGGTGGGATAATCTCTTCAAGCCGAAGATGAATAGAGTCGCCGAAAGCAGATATCCAAGACCAACCCATTGATCATCGATCATCATTGACCACCCCTTTTCTTTCCAGCAATCATATTCAACATCCGATTAGTTACTGCGAATCCTCCAACTACGTTGATCATCGCGAGTACTACTGCTACGAAAGCAAGGATTCCACTGACAGCTGTGTCACCACCTTCGTAGGCGACATTCGCCCCTAACAGGGCGCCAACTATACTGATTCCAGAAATAGCATTGGCTCCACTCATTAGTGGAGTGTGAAGAGTAGCGGGGACCTTTGTGATAAGTTCGAATCCCAAGAAAATAGACATTACAAAAAGCGTTACTGAACCAATTAAAACCGTGGGCTCCATCACAATACACCTCCTAGTTTGCTCTGTTTAGGATGTATTTTTCCATCTGAACATATCAGAACCCCTCCCATACCTGGGACGTAGAAATCATCTCCTTCAGGGGCTCCTACTAAGACATCGTCTTCATCTGAAATTACTAACTCACCATCAATAAATATCGATGTAATGAAAGTGGTTAGATTGTTTGAATACAACATCGAGGCTGTGTTGGCCAAACTGCCTGGGAGATTATTCACTCCAATTATTGTCACACCGTTTTCTGTGACAACTGTTTCACCCGCAATTGTATCTTCACAATTCCCTCCGACATCAGCATTCATGTCGACAATAACAGCACCGGACTTGAATGATTCAACAGCACTACTTGGTACTGTGATAGGTGCTGGTCTTCCAAAGATTCTTGCAGTGGTTACGATAATGTCGGCATCGGACGCGACTCCACAAACTGTGTCATTGACTTTCTGAATGAATTCCGGAGTGAGTGGTTTTGCATAACCGGCTTCATCTTCAAAATCATCCATGCCATCAACCTCAATGAATCTCCCACCAACAGACTCTATCTGTTCTGCGGCTGACTTCCTCACGTCAGAAGCATAGACAATTGCGCCAAGTCTCTTTGCGGTTGCAATCGCCTGTAGACCAGCAACGCCACTACCCATAATAACAACTTTCGCTGGTCTTACCGTTCCTGCAGAAGTGGTCATCATCGGGATTCCCTTTGGTACTGAGGCCGCTCCTAAGAGTACCGCTTTGTAACCTGATAGATTGTCTTGACTCGAATTAACATCCATGGATTGTGCTCTTGACAACCTTCTAGGAATCATATCCATCGACAGAAGAGTGACCCCTGCATCCAAGCAAGCCTGAACTTTTTCAGGATGACGAAACGGATCGGCTACGCAAGCGATGACTTGGCCCGCATGAAGTTCAGACACATCTGGTAAGTGAATGGAAATAATTAGAGGGGATTTTACGACTTCTGTTCTGTTTGACACGATTGCACCATTTTCTTCGTATTCAGAATCATAATGGTTTGCAGTAATACCGGCATTAGATTCCACCACTACTTCAAACCCGGACTTGCTTAATTTACGGAGAGATTTCGGCACGATTGCAACCCTTGTTTCCCCTTCAGGTTCCTTCAACACACCTAGTCTCATACAAGTCCCTCGGTTCCCAATGAGCCATAGGCTCATGTCGGGTAGGCATTGCGAGTGGAATTAGATTATTGAATCAAACGGAATAGTCGCCTCATCGAAAATATAGTAACGAAATTAGAACAGAATAACATAAGCGATTCCGAAGACCGCTACATCGGCAATAGCATGAGATATCCAGCAGACGTAAAGAGAACGAAAACGTAGCCACAATAATGACCAAATCGCTCCGGCAATAAAAATTCCAAGACTGGATATTACATTTTGCCACGGCTCAAAATAATAACTCAATAATACCGTGTGGTGTAAAGTAAAGATTGCTGCTGAAAGTAATATTGTAACCGATTCTCGCCCTGTTGATTCGAGAATTCGGTCTCCAATAAATTGCCGGAAGACAAATTCTTCCACTAGACTATTGATAGTTATCCAATAGAATACCCCGAGGAAAAATATACTACGGTTCAATAATCCAGTGGCTCCGATTTCTTGCTTCATCAATTCCACATCGAGGGTTTCACCAAAGATTAGAAACATAAGCCCAACAGTAACAAAAATTAGCAATCCAGAAACTATTGATTCAAACATCCCTTTAGAATTAATTTCACCTAATGAAATTCGATTATCTTCTATTCGATATATCCAATATATCGGTATCAGAATAATCCATAATTTCGTGAAAATAAAGAATATTTGAGACTGTAATACGGATCCGCTCCAAGAAAAGGAAAATAAAATTGAGATAGTAGGCATTATTGATACAAGAAATAGGGCAAATATTGACAGATGACCTTTCTGCATCAAGCAGTCTAATTACCCATATGTGATTAGTATTGGGGCGGCATAGGACGAACCTAACGCTCACTAAAGGCTAAGGGTGTAATTCTTATCGCGGCTGTTGGGGATAACAAATGCAAACTACGGAAGAGGGAACAAAAGTAGCAATACGAGTCGCCATTACTGGAGCTGCTGGTAACATCGGCTATGCCTTATTGTGGAGAATAGCTAGTGGTGATTGTTTTGGAAATAATCAACCCGTAATTTTACAGTTGCTAGAAATACCTCCAGGGATGCAACGCCTTGATGGAGTAATCATGGAATTACGGGATTCTGCTTTCCCGTTGGTCCACGACATTATCGGCACTGATGACCCAGGAGTTGCGTTTAACGACGCAGATGCGATTTTTCTAGTCGGTTCGCGCCCCCGAACCAAGGATATGGATCGGGCAGATCTCGTCGCCGCTAACGGCCCCATTTTCGTAGGACAAGGAAAAGCGATAGATGCTGTAGCATCACCTAATGTCAAAGTCATCACCGTAGGTAATCCATGCAATACAAATGCACTAATTGCATCGGCAAACGCTGCAAGTATCCCTAGTAGACAATTTACAGCCATGACTAGGCTAGACCAAAACCGAGCGGTTGGACAAATTGCGGAGCAGGCTGGTGTTCCAGCATCTAAGGTACAAGATGTATTCATTTGGGGCAATCATTCAAACACTATGTATCCAGACCCAAGGTTTGCAAAGGTAGGGAATGAGTCTATTACTGATTTATTTGATAATGAATGGTTACAAGGCGCCTTCCTTGATACTGTAGCAACCCGCGGTAAGGCAATTATCGTAGCACGTGGTGCTTCTTCTGCAGCATCGGCTGCTTCCGCTGCGGTAGACCACATGAGAGACTGGTGGCAGGGTTCCAATGGCCAGATTGTATCAATGGCACTACCCTCAGAAGGTTGGTACGGAGTTCCAGAAGGGCTAGTGTTTAGTTTCCCTTGCCGATGCGAATCTGGAGAAATTATCGTGGTTGAAGATTTACCTATTGATGAATTCGCCCAACAAAAGATAGATGAAAATGTCAAAGCGCTCTTAGAAGAACGAGATGCGGTAAGTGAGTTGTTGTAATCAACGAATGTCATAGACCCATACTAAATCATTTGAGTAACCTAATGATTAGCCGTTGAGTTCATTTTCTAAGTTCGACTCGCAAGTAAAGATGACCGAGCCTCGTCGTCATATCCATCTTGAACACGATGGAAAATTACTCCTTGTAGATCTACAAGGAAACGGGCCCGCAATACCTCAAATGGGAAGAGAAGGGGAAGGCGGTTTTTCGATTCGGCTCCCAACTCCCGAAGAAGCAAAAGAAATGGGTTTAACCTGGAATACTAAGCGAACTAATCGATTTAGATTAGGACAAGAAATGCATGAGTTAATTGTCGCTACTCCTGAAATTACTTGGCCGGGAGAGTGGGCCTGGAAAGACGCCGTGATTAGCGATAGTGAGGTTGATCCCGTGGCTAGAGAATCTGTATATCGGACCCTCCATAGAGTCGTCAGCAAAGTTGTAATTACTAATCCATCTAATCAGATACTTATGGCAAAAGTAACTCGAGGATTTTTCACAGGCTGTTGGACCTTGCCGGGAGGTTTTGTCGACTATGGTGAGCACCCTAGAGTGGGTGCTGAACGAGAAGCATTGGAAGAGCTAGGAATCAAAATTCGCATTCCAGACCCTATGGGAGAGTCGAGTGAGGGGTATGGTACAAACTCTGAGTCAATTGTCAGACAGGAGATTTTTACTCCTGATGGTATTTGTTGGCTTTCATTTACTTACAAATGTAAAGCGGATATTCCTGCAGAGGAAATTGTACCAAAAGATGATGAAATTGAGGAAGCAAAATGGTTTGATAAACAGGAAGCATTGTCCGTAGCCGTTTCGCTTTTTGATATTGAAGCCATAGAGAAATTCATTTGATTATTATACTGCTTTCGCCAATTTGAGAAGAAGTGGTGGGCCTGCCTGGATTTGAACCAGGGTCAAATGGTCCCAAACCATCTAGCATAGGCCAGACTAACCCACAGGCCCGTGAGTGACTTGGCCACATAAGTCGACTTTATGGAGTTCACGCTAACCATTTCCACTCATCTTGAGCAGTTCTTTGGACAACGCCCTGTAATTCCGCCATACCAATAATTTGTTCAGGAGATGGTTCTGTAACTCCTTCTGCGTCTAGACATACTCGCAATGATTGTAGGGTTACCACACCCCTTTCATCTGTGGATTGTTTCATTATTCTGTGAATCAATCCAGCATTTGCCCTTTCCCTAGTCTTCAGTTGTTTCCGCTTTTTTTCGGACAATTTCTCCTCAATCTCTTGACTAATTTCCGAAGGAAGGTTAGCGTTAGCCACCGCTTCGGTCAATTTAGCAGGATCTGTGAAAACTGCAGTTGTTGTTATCTGACTAGATTCGCCACATCTACTGCAGGATGCTTGAGTCCCTTGTCTAGCCCCAAACGAATGGCCACATTTACATCGAAGTAGTAGCCAATTACTCGCCATGGCCTATGCTGAGAAGTCATGGTTCAATATATTGTCTTGAGGCTATAGAGGGTGAAACAGACATATATTTGACGAAATTTAGGGTATTCCTAATCATGCAGAACCACTTGGGCTTAACGTGCAAAACACTCGAATGGTCATCGGTTGGTTAGCATTTTTTCTTCTGATTGTCTTTTCTATTTACTCATTTTTTGAATCCGGCTCGATAACTGTAGAGGCATGGATTTCGTTACTTCTTTCTCCAGCAGCCCTAGCATTCGCACTTAATCGAAGCACATGGTGGGAAAGCGAGAATAATCGTCCAAGTTCAATAGTAGAGGAAGAAAGTATGGAGACGGCCGCAAACAAGGATGTCCCAAATCCGGAAGAGGATGGATTCGATATCCCTGTAATGTAAGGAAAATAGGTCAATTGCCCCAATATGCTTCCCGCATGGCTTGATTGGCTTCCATACATGCCACCACATCTGCGGGCCGCTGTGGCATAGAATCAATTCCAGCTAGGTGATTATACAATGGTTGAATATTGGATAGATTGACAACACCCCATCCAACTTGTGTACAAGGAGCAACAGGTGATATCGGTAATGTGCCCGAAGTTGGATCCCATGTTGATGCACTAGGATACCATGCAGACAAATTTAGTGCATCACGAATATTGTCGTTGGAGACGGATAGATTTGTGCCGTTAACAAGTAAACCACCTCGCTCTTCAGAAGCACCACTCATTAGGTCTCCTGAATCTTCTCGTAACATAGTCAATACCATGCTAAGAATCCCTGCTGTCCTAGGTGTTGCAAAAGAGGTGCCAGATGTTTGATGGTATCCATCGATGTCATCATGGTTAGGTAGCATCTGAGTCCAATCAGCGGCAATATCTGGATAAGAACCACTCATGGTTTCCTTTTGGTCATCTTCTTCTTCCGCATATCCAGATACACCGATTGACCAAGGAGGGCCTGCGGTTGGGTCTTGCACTGCGGGAGAAGGAGTATTGTCTGCTGCTCCAGTGTGGATTTTCTTATTTTGAACGACCGCCACTCTTGTTGAGTCCTCGATTCCGGGTACCGGAATCGACCCAATTGGACCAAATGAGGTAGTGATTATGTCGACTAAGGGTTGGTTGGCGGCAGCTAATACAGCAGCGTCACTAAATCCTTCGACAAAGAAAATTATCGCATCTGGATTAGCATCTAAAACGGCTCCAGTGACTGCGGTTCCATGACCATCAGAAGGATCGTCTAGGATGGGAATATCCGTCCCATCATCTGGTGTTGTAGCAATTATCCTGGTACCGGGGAAGTACACTATATCCGAGGAAGTAATTACATCCCAACAAGATTCTCTGTCGGCCTCGTATCGTTCTTGCCAAGTCCCCTCAGTGGTGATATTACACCACATAGTCACACCTAAACCATCCAGCATCCATTCTGGTAGAGTCTCATTGAAAACGAAATGATTGTGATAAACATTTATTCCAGTATCAATTGGAGCAACTATACTGTATGCATTGGCAGTTTGTTCGTCTATCATTTCTACTTGAGCAGGGTCATTTGTATGTATACAACCCGCGAGTACTGAGGACAGCATCACCAATGAAACAACGACGCAGGGTGCAATCCTCATGACTCATCGGCTAAGGCGAATATGTTTGAGGTTGATGTATAGTTGACAAAGTCAAAATTCATTTCAATCTAAGAGTTTCAAGGTTGGCAGGAGCATAGGTTTGTACTCTAAATTCATCTCTAAGACCTTGACGGAATGCATTACAAGTTTTTGCGTCCCCATGATGGCAAATTATCTTCCTAGGAGTAGGATTCAATGCTTTCACGTAATCCATTAATTGTCGCCTGTCAGAGTGCCCACTGAATCCATCAATTGTCACAACATTACAGGCAATAGGGACCATGTGTGTTTGTCCCTTATCCATTAGAGGAACCTCGGCATGCCCTTGTTGTAGTCTGCGTCCTAGAGTACCAGAGGCTTGATATCCAACAAAACATAGTGTGTTATTTGTTTCAGGAGCCCAGTGTTTCAAGTATTCAATTATGGGCCCTCCGGTCATCATTCCTGAAGTTGCCAAGACGATACATGGAGAAGGATCGTAAAGCAATGATTCTCTTTGTTCTCTACTATCTACCTGCTTGAACCAACTTGAATTGAATGGGTTTTCTTCCCCTCCTTTCAATACCTTACTACGCAAATCACGATTAAGGAAATCGGGATGGCTAGCGTGAATTGCGGTTGCCTCTGAAATCATTCCATCTAACCAAACAGTTACCGGTTTAACCTCGCCGGATTTGAACAATTGATCTATTGCAATCATCACCTCTTGCGAACGCCCTACTGCGAATACAGGACAGAAGATTTTACCTCCCCTCGAGAGAGCTAATTTTACCAAATCTTGCAATTCCTGTGTAGCATCTGCTCGATTAGGTTGGAAATCTTGCGCGCCGCCGTATGTTGATTCGATAACTAAGGTCTCGACTTTTTGGAATCTTACCGTTGCAGCATCAAATAACCAAGATCTTTCGTATTTGATGTCGCCTGAAAAGAGTAATCTATGTTCAGATTTTCCTTCTCCAATCTGCATGTAAACACTAGATGAACCAAGGATATGACCTGCGTTTTCGAGTGTGATTTTAACGTCAGGAGCAATATCTGTCTTATCACCCCAGCGAATGTCTACGACGTGTTTGATACATTCTTGAATATCCGCCTTTGAATAAGGTGGATCAGCGCCTTCTGCTTGTGAGACTTTGATGTAATCCATTTGCAATAATGTCATCAAATCCCTGGTTGGAGGTGTGCAATATACCGGCCCTCTGTATCCATACCGGAATAGAACAGGAAGCATGGCTATGTGGTCAACGTGAGCGTGGGTAAGTACGATTGCATCGAGATTATCCAAAGGAAGTAATTCTGGTGCATTGAAGAATGGCTGAACTTCATTACGATTCATCGTTGGCTTAGCCCCACAATCAACGAGGACTCGCGATTCATTTGTTGTAACCAAATGCATAGCTCGGCCAACTTCTCGATACGAACCTAAAGCGGTCAGTCTAACCCACGGTTCACCAGCTCTTTTTGGGCGATAAATTCGAGTGCCAAATTTTCTCAATAGAGATTTCCTTTCATCGGCTAATTCTTTTCGATATCTTCGGATATCATGTTGAGTTCGGCTCTCAAAGGCCGGAGCGCGTTCAACCGATATTAACCAGCCAATTTCATCTCTGAGATTTTTGATATTGATACCTTTAGGGCCGACTGCAGAAGCAGGATCGTCACATTCCAGGGTGACTTCGGATAATGCAGGATCGAGCCAAACATTCCTAACCTCAGCCTCAGGTGGAATAATCTCGTTGACCTTTTGTCGAACCGTACCCTCATCTGCGAGAATATCGGGGTGCGGCCTTACGATAACCCGACGCTTGACATTTTTCGCGATTTTGACAGTTAATGATTGACCAGCGCCCCCAAAGGCTTCTGGCTGCTTTGTAATAATTGCAATCGAACCTGCCTCTACATCGACCTCATAGTCGATGTTTTCAGGCACTAACTTGGATACCCTTTGCTTTACTTCTGTTAATGTTAATCTCATTATTCACACCTCATTTGAGGAACTCCACCTTCTACCAAAAACCTCGAAATGAGGTTGTAAGGCTAAATGCCGTGGAGATTATCTACAATTTAGAAAGTAGGTCTGCGACCTCTTTCTCTGTTAGCTGTTGGTAGCCTGCATCTTTTGTAATTACTGCAAGATCCATTCCATTTCCGCTTGCTGCATCTCTTTGTGCCGAAGCTAAGAGGGCCTTTGCGGCTACCTTTAGGGCTTGATTTCGACTCATACCATCCTTGTACTGGTCTTCTAGGACACCGTACATGAAGGGGCTTCCTGAACCAGTGGCACAGTAAACGTCTGGAATTGAACCACCTGCTGAGTCTATCGAATATACACTCGGCCCGTCTTCATCGGTTCCAACAATCAAAAGTTGAACATAGTGCGGCCTACCAACTAGTATATTTGCGGTTAATGTAGCAGCACCTCGGACAGTCATAGAAGCGTTACGCTTCAGTTCGTATAGCCTCAATTCTGCCGCAAGGGTTCGTGATAGTGATTGAGCATGACCTACAAGACCTGCAGTGGTGAGGGCAACGTTGTTTGAAATTTTGAACAACTTCTTGACGCTCTTGTTTGCAATAAAGTGCCCCATAGTAGCTCTATGGTCAGCTCCGACCACAACACCCCCATCGAATGTTATGCCAACAGTACTAGTTCCGGTCTTGACGGCGTCTGCTTCTGCGTTCATCTGATTTCACCGCACGGAGAGTTCCCTGCGGATTGCACTCAAATCCGGCCCCTTATCAATACGACGGGGTATTAATGAGAGAAAACACCCAAACTTGTGAAATGGCTTCTAGCCAAAATGTCTCTTCGCAAAAGGGTGATTAATCCAGCATTTACATCCAACATCCACCGTATTCCTCAAAGAGCCTACCACCCCGGAATGAATTATGGCGAAGCCTACTAGGTCCGAACCCAAATGGATTGAGATGCCTAGTTTACCTTCTCGGCCTCGGGATTTTTCATTAGACCCAGGTCAAGATTACCATGACTTGGGTGAGCTATACGCAGATGCGCCAGTGGCTAGAGGAATCGGCGATGTTATTGTTCACAGGGCAATTTTAGACGATATAACAGGAATTCCTAAACTACTAGATTGGTTATCCGAGGGTGACATTGTAATTCTAGAAATGTCGCGCTTAATCACAGTTGAAACCGAATTAAGAATTGCAGTAGATCGAATCCAATCTTTTGTTGAAAGCGACTTGTCCGGAGAAGTCATTAGATTAGGTACCTCAAGATTGTTACTATTGCCATCGACTTTTGGTATTTCCGAAGAGCAAAATACTGCTTACTGAGGTGTGAATTTGGAAAGCTCTCTTGATTATCCTTGTCCGATTTGTAATTCAGAGAATGGATTAATTCTCAATGTTCACACATCAGAAATACCATACTTTGGCGAACACACAGAAATGACAATAATTTGCAACGAGTGTGGTTGGAGGAACACCGATTTTATACCATCGGAAGGAAAGAAACCAAGCTTCTGGTCACTGGTTATCGATAATTCAGAGTTAATGACTACCAGAGTGGTTAGATCTTCATCTTGCACAGTGAGAATTGTCGAATTGGGCTTGGAAGTAGAACCCGGTGATAATGCGACAGGCTATATTTCCAACGTAGAGGGAGTGCTAAATCGGTTTTCCGATGCGATCGCAATGATACAACGCAGTGCAATACGAGATGGCGAAGAAGGAAAGGAAAAAGTTGAATCCTGTCAAGAATTAATTGATAGAATATCTAAAATCAAGAATGGCGAAGAGCCCGTTGAACTATTGTTACTAGACCCAAATGGCCATTCTCAAATCTTACATGAGTCGGCTACATCAACAGATTTGTCCGAGGAGGAAATCGCAGCCTTAGCCACAGGCCCTCAGATACCCATTTTCAATTCAAGCGACTTTGAAGAATAGTTACTTATTTTGCGTCCGGCGCTAGGAATTCCTCAAGGCGTCCTTCCCACATATCTCTCTTATCGGCTAATTCAGAAAGCCATTCGCTTGCTCTATCGATACAAATCTGCTTCATTTCCCCAGCCAATAGTTTTCCAGATTCGTATTCTCTGGCAATCTTTGTTAACTCTGAGTCGTCCTCTTCAAAGAAGAATTGTAAATACTGGAATGCAACATCCTTGGAACAATCGCCACCGAGTCTTCGATGTTCCTCTACAGTTGGTTGACCCCCACTAAATGCCCGCTTTACCTTCTTGCTCATTTCCTCCTGAGTATCGTCCATGAAAATTGTAGTTTGTGGCTTAGAGGATGACATCTTTTCTCCAGTCAGCCCTATTGCAAACCTATGGTAGGTAGAACTTGGAGGCATTAGCCCCATTCCACCCAAGTCTCGTTCGAGTCGGAGGATACACATTCGGACTTGAGCAATATCGGAGGTATTTGCCCCAGGAATGTCTAATGTTCCATGTTTTGGAATTGAAATTAAATCAGAGTAACCCATTGGAGCTAATGATACCTTTAGTCTATCAAAAATTGACTCCCTTACTTGTCTATCTACCCTGCCATTTGGCGATACGCCAAAGGCTTCTGAGTTACTATCCTGAACTGATAGAGAAACCGTCAATCCTCCGGCTTTTCTAGTTTTTACGTTAAACCAATGGGTTTTTCCTGCAATTCCACGAGTGAGTCGCAAATGAGGATCTTGGTCAACACCAACTGGAACCACGATAGGTCGCAATCCTCCAAATTCTTCCAATTGCGGATGAATAATATCTCCAACCTGGACCAAAGGTGCTTGCACATGTGCTAGATTAGTGTCACCTTTGAAGCCATAAATCGCTTCAAATTCAGAAAGATTTGTTCTGCGCCCCAGAGAAAAAGCAAGTCTCTGAACTTCGGGGCGGCCGCTCTGAAAGTATACATTGGTAGATTTTGGATCAAGACCGAGTGCAGCGTAATTGTGGACATATTCCTTTAGAGCGGTTTTCCTTCCCTCTTCAAGGCTGGTTCCTCTAGTAGCTAAGGCTTCAAGGTCGGCTACTGTCACAGTGATGTCAGCACCTTGTTCCTGAAACCATCTAACTTGCTCGATAACCATTGAATGACCTAAGTGCATCCTGCCGCTGGGCATGAGACCTGTCAATACACCAAACGGGTCAGAGCGCTCCATGCACCCAGTGACAACATCGAGGTCTCTATGAGCGAAAATAATCCCCCTACGATGTAACATACTTGGATTAGGAACTTGAGTTAAATCAAGACTCTGTAGGCCGAATTGGTCACGTATCCGAGCATAATCTGTAGATTGCTCCGAGGACCAAGGATCGATGCGACCGGCGTTTCCCACGCCCATACGAGAATACACTCCTCAATCAACTAATCGCCCCAATAATGGGACAAACACTCAACTGCAATCAGTCAAGAACTAAACCGGCTTGGGGTAATTATGGCCGTCGTGCATTGTTTGGGAACAGGATTGGTCGGTGCGTGGGTTGCAAAACGTCTAGCAACACTGGGGCATGAGGTTCACGCCTATGATCTTCAGCCGCATCGAGTCATGGGGATTGATGGAATTACGGTGCATACAGGAGACGTATTAGACAATTTGATGTCAATGAGCAGAAATGGCCAAGTTGACATAGTTCTGAATATGCTACCCGGCGATATAGGACATATTGCAACCACCAATCTCGCAGAAAGTAGATATCGCGTGGTAGATTTAAGTTTCAGCAAACATACACCAGATAGGGATAATCAAAAGGCTCAAGATTACGGTGCTAGGATTCTTTGGGATGTAGGTATAGCACCTGGTTTATCGAATATGTTGCTAGCCTACGCAGATAGAAAAATCGGACCTTTGGAGAAAGCTGAAATTTGGGTAGGAGGGAATCCCACCGGACCGTATGGAGAATGGAAGTATATGGCTCCATTTTCACCTATTGATGTAATTGCAGAATATACTCGGCCAGCGAGGGTAATTCGTCAGGGAGAAGAGGTTACTCTTCCTGCGTTAACTCAACGCCATATGGTAGATACGGGAGAACATGGTGAAATGGAAGCTTTTCTTACAGATGGATTACGTTCTGTGCTGAAATCAATTCCAGCAGTAGAAATGTCCGAATTTACCGTTCGATGGCCCGGCCATATCCAGAAATTTATCGAAGAAAAAGAATCAGGACGATTAGATGAAGAAAATTTAATTTTTGAATGGAGTTATGATCATAAAATTCCTGAATTTACCTGGATGAAGGTTAGAGCCGAGTCAAGTAGTGGAGAAGTTTTGGAATGGGAGGTTGAGGACCATGGAGGAGATGATGGTCATTCCATGGCCCGAGCAACTGGAATGGTAACAGCATGTTGTGTAGAAGCTTGGATGCAAGACCCGGATATGTTACCAGTAGGAGTACATGCACCAGAATCATTAGCTAACGATATAATTTCCAATATTATCAAGACTATGAAATTGAATAATATACGTATAGATGGCCCGGATATTGCTTAGTTAATTCGACAATTGTCAATTATGAAGGTCCCTTGAAATTACAAATCTTACAGCGATTGGAGTAGCGATTAATATCCCGATAGCCAAAACAGGTAGCCTCCAATCCATTTCCAATGCTGCAGGCCTCTCTATTAACCATGTAAAGCGAAGTGGTGAATTATGAAAATCAGAGGTCCAATCGTGCAGGTTTGTGACGTGGTGGCCGACTATACTTACAGAATGGTGTAATCCATTGAAAGTAATTTGCGGAGTGTGCGAAACTGAAACTTCTTCGGATTCAAAGAAGAATTCGACAACGACTCCTGGTTCTGCTGTAACATATGCTCCTCCGTCAACTGGCCGTATACCGGTTATCAGATGCTTTTGAGACGCTGGGATAACTAACGCCTCTTTGCCATCAAATTGAATACTTGTGGGAGGTTCTGACCATTCGAATAAGGCCGTCCCTGGGACTGCCCAAAAAGAATCGGATAATGTGGGGATTCTGTATGTCTTTACCTGTGGATCTGAAGTCAAAATTGTGTCATATGACTCTCCAGATACTTTGTGACCATGCCACTCACCCCAAGTAGTAAACCAAACCTCTTGAGATTTGAGCAAGGAAATTGCATCTTTATCCTCCCTGATATTCATATCGTGCCATCTAGCAATCCAATAGATACTGACTAGGCTGTCTCGTTCAGCATTTTCCAGAGCCGACAAATTGGCTTGTCCTTTTTCAAGGCTGGTTAATCGTTCTACAACATTTAATCCATTATCGTCGCCTTCAATCCTATCTCCAATAATTGAAAATCCAGCATCAGATATTAAACGAGCAATATCTTCTGTCACGGGACCATTTGGATGACCGAAGGAAATCGTTTGAGAGCCCCAACGTGATGCATCAGTGAGTCGATTTACGTAATCTCTACACTCTTCAATTACCCATGGCTCCTCTCTAACGTCTATCCCTTCAAAGCCATGGCAGCCAAATTCATCCCCGAGTTCAAGCCTTTCTGGCCCGATGATATTTCTGAGCCAATTATCATCTTCCCATTCAGCAACAACTGCGGGCGCAGTCATTGGTAGCAAAATTATGCAACACATAACTAGACAGAGTACTCTAGGTATGCTCACAAGAATAGGGGGTAGTATGTATCAGAAGAAGTCATCGCACCTACGCAAAGCAATAATGCAGAGGATTAGTCGGAGGAACGATGGCCGGCTTGTCCGCTGATTCTTTAGAAACGGTGGCGAGATTGACCGGGCTTGAGGGGTCGGGTAAAAATCATTCAACCCCAATGTTTTACAAAGGTTTGATTGAATTATCCCCATCATTAGTTAGAACGATAACTAATGTAAGTTACAATGGAGTAAATAGAATTCCAAAAAATGGACCCGCCATACTGGTTGGTAACCACACATCGCACATCGACCCAATTGTCAAAATAATGGGGGCGAAAAGGCCTGTACATTATCTCGCAAAAGCAGAACATTTTGAAGACAAAAAATTCCAGAAATTGATGACTTCTACAGGACAAATTGAAACCTTTCGAGAATCAGGGGGCGTAGAAGCATTAGCAAGTGCTGTAGACGTTCTTTCAGGAGGGAATGTTATGGGTATATTCCCCGAGGGAACTCGCTCTAGATCAGATAAACCACCTTACCTTTCAAGGGGTAAGACTGGTGTTGCTCGATTAGCCGCTAGGTTTCCAGAAGTGCCAGTTGTACCAATGGCAATTATTGGTGCAAGAAAATTCATGGCACCGGGTTCTGCGGTGGTTAATCCATTGGCGAAAGTGCAAGTCAATGTCGATAACCCAATCACCTTTGGAGACTGGTTAGGCGATGAATCCGGAGGGAATATGTCCGATGAAGACATTTCCAACATTGCTGATTTAGACGAGCATGGCCAGAGGTCGATAATGAAATCACATTACAGAAGATTCACAGATCAATTAATCGAAAATTTAAGAGTATTGGGAGCGCCATAATCAAAATTTCTTATGCGAAAATTTGAGTCAAGATATCCGCATCCTTCATGGACTTCGGAGGTTCTGTAGGTTTAGTTGACATGGAGCAATACCTAGCATTCCTCGAACGGATCCTTGACGAAGGGATTGAAAAATCAGATCGTACTGGCACTGGAACAATTTCACTTTTCGGCCACCAAATGCGATTTGACTTATCCGAATCTTTTCCAGCCGTGACCACAAAAAAACTCCATTGGCCTAGTATAATCCATGAATTATTGTGGTTTTTATCTGGAGATACAAACGTTTCCTATCTACAGGAAAATAACGTTCGAATATGGAACGAATGGGCTGACGAAGAAGGTGATCTTGGACCTGTTTATGGCAAACAATGGAGAAAATGGGAAACTAATGATGGCAGGATCGTAGACCAAATTGAAAACGCCATTGAAATGATAAAACAGAATCCAAATTCAAGAAGAATTATTGTTTCAGCTTGGAATGTTGGAGAATTGGAAGATATGGCATTAATGCCTTGCCACGCTTTTTTCCAATTCTATGTCAACGAAGGAAAATTGTCCTGCCAATTATACCAAAGAAGCGCTGATGCTTTTCTCGGTGTCCCATTCAATATTTCTTCATACAGTCTACTAACCTGTATGATGGCTCAAGTATGCGGATTGCAACCCGGGGAATTTGTCTGGACTGGTGGAGATTGTCATTTGTATTTGAACCACTTAGAACAAGCCAAGGAACAAATTTCTAGGACACCACTTCCAATGCCTAAACTCAAGTTAGATGAGACCATCTCAGAAATAGATGGATTTACTGCAGAGAGTGTTGAGATTCTCAATTATGAGCATCACCCACATATTTCGGCGCCAATTTCTGTTTGAGGTAATAATATGCGTATGTCGATGATTGTGGCTATGGATGAAGAGGGGTGTATTGGAAGGGGGGAAGGACTCCCTTGGCGTTTAGCTTCTGACATGGCTCGATTCAAACAATTGACTGAAGGAGACGGGTTTAACGCCGTTATTATGGGAAGGAAAACTTGGGATTCACTTCCCGAAGCATATCGGCCATTGCCCGAGCGATTAAACATCGTCATGTCAAGAGACACCGGATGGGAAGCAGATGGGGCAGAGACTGCTCTATACATCGGCCGGGCCATAGAAATCGCCTATGCAGATGGTTGCGATGAATGCTGGATTATTGGCGGAGCTCAGATTTACCATATGTTTCTTGATCGTATAGAAGAAATTCATCTTACAACGGTCCAAACCAATAATAGTGGTGACGTGAAATTTCCAGAATGGAATCGTTCTGAATGGTCTGAGGAAGTTATCGAAAAATT